>Ga0256847_1000855_pt1 | contig 17260 bp, 15 predicted proteins | sample TeddybearmetaG_FD_189099 | JGI IMG/M metagenome (GOLD analysis project Ga0256847, IMG submission 189099) | Hydrothermal vent microbial communities from East Pacific Rise, Pacific Ocean - Teddybear | ecosystem: Environmental > Aquatic > Marine > Hydrothermal vents | place: Pacific Ocean: East... | reverse complement strand
TAGCCTTTTGCCCGATTAATAATATATTGGGTGAGTAAAGGAACCGGTCGTCCGGTAGAACCTTTTGCTTTTCCCGAACGCCAAGCAGTTCCGGCGATATCTAAATGCGCCCAGTGGTATTTTTTTGTGTATCGAGACAAGAAACAGGCTGCAGTGATCGCTCCTGCACCTTTACCACCAATGTTAGCCATATCAGCAAAGTTTGAGTCGAGTTGTTCTTGGTACTCTTCCCAGATAGGCAAGCGCCAGGCTCTATCGCCACATAACTCACCTGCGTTTAAAATTTCGTGAGCGAGAGGATTATGATTACTCATTAATCCCGAAGCTTGGTCTCCCAGTGCTACCACGCAGGCTCCTGTAAGGGTAGCTACATCAATTACAACATCGGGATCAAACCTCTCTACATAGGTCAATGCATCACAAAGGACCATTCGTCCTTCTGCATCAGTATTTAATATTTCAACCGTTTGGCCCGACAAACTGGTCACAATATCGCCAGGACGACAAGCATTACCGCTGGGCATATTTTCAGCTGCAGCCACAACCATTATAAGATTAATAGCTAGAGATAATTCAGTGGTAGCGATAAAACAGCCAAAAACAGAAGCCGCCCCACCCATGTCATATTTCATTTCATCCATATTAGCACCGGGTTTTAATGAAATACCGCCAGTATCAAAAGTGATTCCTTTACCTACAAGGACAATGGGTTTTTGATCTTCATCTGCACCTTTGTATTTCAGTACAATGAGCTTACCCGGCGTGTCGGAACCCTGACTGATGGCGATAAATGCGCCCATGCCCATTTCTTTAAGTTCCGCCTCATCAAGAATTACGCACTCGACTTTATCGTTATTAGCGGCGATTATTTTTGCTTGTTCGGCTAAATAACTCGGATTAGCAACGTTAGGTGGTAAATTGCCTAAGTCTCGCGCTTTGTGAGCACCTTTTGAAATGGCGATACCTTCTTCAATGGCCAATTCGCCCTCGGTTAGCTCTTTTCTGCTGGTAACATTAAAGGTCAAACGTCTAACAGGTCGTCTGGCGGCCTCTGATTTACTCTTAAATTCTTCAAAAGCGTATAGACTATTTTGGGTTGCTTCGACCGCGTGGCGCACTTTCCAATGGGTATCCCGTCCTTTAACATTGAGTTCGCTTAAAAAACAAACCGCCTCCATTGAACCTGTTTCATTAAGCGTAGTTATCGCTTTTGCAATAACACGATGATATTGACGATCGGTAAAATCTCGCTCTTTACCACAACCGATCAATAACACGCGGTCAGAAAGAGTATTAGGAACATTGTGTAATAGTAAAACCTGACCTAATTTTCCCTCCATATCCCCACGACGGAGTAAATTACTCAAGTAGCCTTCACTCACCTGATCAATTTGCTCGCCAGCTTGAGATAATTTTCGGGAATCGAATACACCAACCACAACACATGCACTGCGTTGTTTTTCTGGATTACCACTTTTTACATTAAATTCCATTATTGAGTTCCTATTTGGATTTTCTTATTTCGCTGGATTCGGTATCATGTAAGATAGACTCTATCGAAGCGATATAATTTGCAATATCACAGGTATAAACTGCATAAAATAAGAGTTTAACTGATAAATTGGGAATTATTAAGCAAAACTAACAGTTTTGTTGTTGTATTGTAGATTACTTTGCTTGTTCAAACAGGCATAAACAAATATAAATGAGAATAACGCTTGATCATCAAAAGGTACATCAATAAAGATATCTATAGCGCAACTGCCGCTATTTTATTGGTATTGATTTTAATCTTTGTTAGCTCCCGGTTTGTTAGGTATATACAACTAGCCGTCGATGGAACTATTTCCGCAAATGCAGTATTTGAGCTCCTCGCATTGCAAATACCTTCTGTGGCAGGCTTCCTTATTCCGCTATCTTTCTTTTTGGCAATTTTATTAACTTTTGGGCGCATGTATTCAGACAATGAACTTGTTGTTATACATGGCTTAGGCATTGGGCAGAGAGATTTGGTAAAAATGCTTATGCCGATGGCGCTGGTATTTGCGCTAATGGCGGGGCTACTTTCTACGCTGCTTACTCCTTGGGCCGTTGCACAAGGTAAAATACTTTTGGCGGAGCAAGCGTCCAAAGCGAACCTAGGCGTTTTTTCAGCAGGACGTTTTCGAGAAAATAAGAATAAAGACGGTATTGTTTTTGTTCAAACCAAACAAGACGACGGTACCATTCAAGGGGTGTTTTCCGTCTCACGTCCGTCGAGTAAATCTCAAACGGAAACTAATGGTAAAGAAGAACAGTTCGGATCAGGGAACAACCGTTCCCGTTTACTAAAAATACAAACGGCAAAGAAAGGCCGGCACTGGGAGGATTCAGAAACGGGTGTTAGCTATCTAGTTTTAGAAGAAGGGCAGTTCAGCGAATACAACCTTGAGAAGGATTCTTGGCAATTGACCGAGTTTGGCTCCAGTTATACGCGTATTATTCAGGACGATATTATTGACGTAAAAAGTAATACTAAATCCACCTCTACAATCGATTTGATCAATAATTTAGGTGAAAAAGAGTGGGCGGCTATCCATTGGCGATTGATGGTACCAATTTCAATTCCGCTGATTTGTCTTTTAGCCATTCCCTTGTCCCGAACTCAGCCCAGAAAAGGCAAGTTTTCCCGCTTATTACCATCAATTTTGATTTATCTTATCTATGTGTTGGTAATGATGTATTCCAGAAAGTTGATTGAATCCGGAAAAATTCCCGGCGCGTTAGGATTTTGGTGGATCCACGCGGCTATGGCAATTTTTATCTATTGGATATATCGTCCCATTAACAAACGTCCAGTGAATGGTGCCCAGATATGATGTCGCTGCTCGATCGGTATATTGCCAAGCACGTCATTGCCGCCAGTGGTTTGGTTTTATTCCTATTGATTATGCTCAGAGCCATGTTCGCGATGCTGCATGAATCTAATTCTATTGGTAAAGGCAGTTACCAGATGGCTGACGCACTTTTATATGTTGCTTTAATATTGCCGCAAAAATTCTTAGAGCTATTTCCTATGGGCGTGTTAATCGGTTCTTTGTTTGGTTTGGGAACATTGGCGAGCAACAATGAATTGACGGTAATGCGCGCGGCGGGAGTGACTACTTGGCGGATAGCCGGCTCCGCATTAAAGGCGTCAGTTATTTTAATGGTATTTGCCTTGTTATTGAGTGAAATTGTCGCTCCAGTAGCCAGCAAATCGGCACAGCAGCTTAGAACTGCTGCATTAAGTGAAGGTAAAATAACCCGTTCCGAAGTAGGAATATGGGCAAAAAACAGGGTGATTGGGAATAATACAGTTCCTCAAGATACCTCTCTACCTCAACCTGTGATAAATCAGAGAGGCTTGACTCAAGCTCTGTCACAAGCCGACGATTCAGAAGCAGATAATCAAATTATTCATATTGAGAGTATTCACAAAAGCGGAACGATGACCAACGTCTCTTTGTATCAAATTGATAAAGAATTTCGACTGGTCAAGCTAACTGAGTCCAAATCAGCCTCTTTGATTGACGATGAATGGATTTTATTTGATGTAACCGAAACTTCATTTAGTTTTGAATCAGCTACTCAGCCCGCTCGAATATCGAAGAGTAATTTCAAGAAATTAAAATGGGAAAATCCTTTAAATCAAGACAATATTGACACGCTAACGCTGAAACATGAAACCTTAAATATTAATGGCTTAATGAAATATGAAAATTATCTATCGAGTAATTCACTAGACTCAGCTGAAGTAGAATTATCTATTTGGCAAAAATTACTAATGCCAATTTCAGTCGCGATAATGATGTTTTTAGCAACCAGTTTTGTTTTTGGACCTATGCGAGATGTGTCTATGGGCGCCAGAATTTTATCCGGTATTTTACTAGGTTTTGGTTTTCATCTAGCCAAACAATCATTTGGTCCGATAAGCCTTATTTATGATGTCTCTCCGTTTATTGGCGCCATTATCCCATTGGTAGGATTCACCGGATTAGCCGTTTGGCTGATGCGAAAATCGGGGTGATTGCGATGGCAGTGATTTCCCCTCGCTCAGCTAATTGCCCGAATCTTCTATATGCTTTTTATAAAACCCTTTGGGAAGTTCCACCACTCGAGTATCAAATATAAGATCGTGTAATCCTCTCTTCTCACTATCGACTAGACTCCACAAGTTACTAATACCGCCGAGCGAAGCAAATGAGCGAAGGTAGGCTTCTTTCCAGTTAAGCAGCTTGCCGTCAACTTTGTATAATTGTAGTTTCCACGCTTTCATTCCAACTGTTTGTCCTCCTTTCACCCAGCACCAAACGTAATAATATTGCACCGCTGCAAATAAATAGAGTCCCCACAAGAAATTTTGACTGGCGGCTTGGGATATTGGCGCAAAATCATCAACAAACGGCAGACTCACTAAATAAAGAACTATTTGACCAATAGCCAGAGCCAAAATAAAGATCCCAAAAGCACCTAATAGATCATATACCCAAGCGAATAAACGCTTCCAAAATGAGGCAAGAGTAACTTGAGTGGCAGCTTTGCTCTGGGTGGATAAAGTTTCTAAAGGCATGTTTTAATCTGGATAACAGAACAACGAATAAGACCTAATATTCTAGCAATATTCCGACTTAATAACATCTCTTGGTTTTTGTCACAATTATTAAAATTGGGGTATTAACTCGCTCCATCTAGCCTTATAATGTCGGGTTCTTCAACTGAGATCCCACAGGAATAAGTATTGAGTTCTCTGAACCAGCAAAATCAACGCGTATTGTCAGGCATGCGACCCTCCGGGCGCTTGCATTTAGGGCATTATCACGGTGTTTTGAAAAATTGGACAAAATTACAACACGAACATGAATGCTTCTTTTTTGTGGCTGATTGGCATGTGTTGACCACCCACTATGATGCACCAGAAATTATTGAGCAATCGGTTTGGGATATGGTGATTGATTGGCTTGCCGCCGGTGTGAATCCCGGTTCAGCGACCTTATTTATACAATCAAAGGTTCCCGAACACGCAGAATTGCATCTACTTCTTTCCATGCTAACACCACTAAGTTGGTTAGAGAGAGCACCTTCTTATAAAGAGCAACAAGACAAGTTAAAAGATAAAGATCTGAGTACTTATGGATTCTTAGGTTATCCTCTTTTGCAAACGGCGGATATTTTAATGTATAAGGCTGGCGCAGTGCCGGTCGGTCAAGATCAAGTACCGCACGTTGAACTGTCGCGTGAAATAGCCAGACGATTTAATCATTATTACGGCAAAGAAACAGGCTTTGAAGAAAAGGCTGCCGCTGCGGTTAAAAAACTAGGCAAAAAGAGTGCGAAGCTTTATAACTCACTGCGTAGAGATTTTGTTCAAGACGGTAATGAGGAATCTCTTGAGAAAGCTCAGGCTTTAGTGGAAGGGCATTCGAGTATATCGATTGGCGATAAGGAGCGTTTACTCGGCTTCTTAGATGGTGGTGGAAAAATAATTTTACCTGAGCCTCAAGCTTTATTGACTCCTGTTTCAAAGATGCCGGGGCTAGATGGTCAAAAAATGTCCAAGTCCTATAAAAATACCATTGAAATGCGCGAATCGGAACAGAGCATCGAAATTAAAATAAAACGGATGCAAACCGACCCAGCAAGGGTGAGATTAACCGATCCTGGCGATCCGGATAAATGTCCCGTTTGGCAGTTGCATGAAGTTTATTCATCTGATGATGTCAAATCCTGGGTGCGACAGGGATGCACCACTGCAGGGATCGGCTGTTTGGAGTGTAAACAGCCTCTCCTAGAATGTATCCAACAGGAAACAGCAGAATTTAGAGAGCGAGCAAAAGAATTTGAGAAGGATCCGGATTTAGTGCGAAGTATTATCGCCGAAGGTTCCGAAAAAGCGAGAGATATCGCTAAGGAAACCATGCAAGATGTGCGTGATGCAATAGGGCTATCTTACAGTTAATAGCAGCGGAAGATATGAAAGAATAAATAGATTATGAATAATAAAGTCGACTTAGAAAATGAACGGGGATCGGGAGAACAGGCTGAGTCAGAAGACCAACTGGCAACTGAAACTGATCTTAATTCTGAAACTGATTTCGCTACCGACGTTCAAGCCAATCCACTTTTTATGACACCGGAAACACAATCGCAAGAAGAAATGCATTTCGCGTTGATTGATGGAGAGCCGATCACTGAAGTGCCTAAGGATCTCTATATTCCGCCAGATGCGCTAGAAGTATTCCTTGAAGCATTTGAGGGCCCTCTCGATTTACTTTTGTACCTTATTAAAAGACAAAATTTAGATATCCTTAATATTCCGATCGCGCATATTACCGAGCAATATATGGAGTATGTTGAGTTGATGAAAACGGTTAATTTAGAACTAGCTGCTGAATACTTAGTGATGGCGGCAATGCTTGCCGAAATTAAGAGCCGGGTGTTATTGCCAAGACCAAGCTTTGATGATGATGAAGACGATCCAAGAGCAGATCTTATTAGGCGATTACAAGAGTACGAACGGTTCAAAAAAGCGGCATTGGATGTCGATGAGCTTCCCCGGATGGGCAGAGATACTTTTCAGGCGCAAGCGGAAACGCCTGAACTGCACATTAATAAACCTGAGCCCGAAGTTGATATGCGTGAGCTTTTAATCGCACTAAAAGAAGTATTGGTGAGAGCTGAAATGTTTAGCTCCCATCAAATTCAAAGAGAAGCTCTTTCTACAAGGGAAAGAATGTCGATGGTACTTGCCATATTATCCGCTGACAATTTCACTAACTTTGTCTCTTTATTTAATATTGAGGAAGGAAAGGCAGGGGTTATTGTGACTTTTTTAGCGATTATGGAATTGACTAAAGAATCACTAATTGAAATAGTACAGAGCGAACCCTATTCAACTATTCATGTTCGAGCAAGGATTAACTGAAAAACAAGTAAATTATGACAATTGAACAAGACAAACTAAAAAACATTATTGAAGCAGCACTGTTTGCTGTCGCAAAGCCCATGTCAGTAGAGCAAATATTAAAACTTTTTGCCGACGAAGAGCGTCCCTCAGCCAACGCCATCAGAGAAATGTTGCGAATGTTGCAAAATGAATCGGCAGATCGCGGCGTTGAGCTGACTCAGGTAGGTAGTGGATTTAGATATCAGGCTAGGCAAGATTATTCCCAATGGTTGAGTCGCTTATGGGAAGAACGTCCGGCTAAATATTCTCGCGCGGCGTTAGAAACCCTATCGTTAATTGCCTACAGACAGCCTGTCACTCGCGGCGAAATTGAAGATGTGAGGGGCGTAGGTGTTAGTAGCAGTATTATTAAAACAATGTTAGAACGTGAATGGATTAGAATTGTTGGTCATCGAGACGTACCTGGTCGGCCGGCGCTCTATGCCACCACTAGACAGTTTCTTGATTATTTTAATATGAAAAGCCTTGAGGAATTACCCACTCTAGCCGAAATCAAAGATCTTGAGGATATTCATCCAGAACTTGGTTTACCTAATCCTGATGAAAACACAGAATTTGATCCGGATGTAGTCACCCAAGAAAATTCCAAGATGGATGATTCCGAATTGGATGAACAAATCGACCAGACTGATACCGATGTCGATGTCGATGCCGAAATAGATAAGATGGATTTCGAACAAGAAGATTCAGTTTTAGAAGAAGAAAAGGCTGGGTTTTACGCAATTCCAGAAGAAGACAGTCCTGAGCAAGAGAGCTTAGAAGAAAACAGCCTTGAAAAACTCAGTCACAAAGAAAAACACCAAGAAGATTAAAAATATGCAAACAGAAGAAACAGTTCCCGGAGACAAACTGCAAAAAGTCATGGCGAATGCTGGCGTTGCATCGCGTCGTGAATCAGAAAAATGGATTGAAGCTGGCCGAGTTAGCGTCAACGGGAAAATTGCCACTATTGGTGATCGAGTCTCTGAGAGGGATACCATCCGAGTCGATGGTCGTCCAATCCAAGTCACTAATAAAGATAATTTTCAAAGAAAGCTTATTGCCTATCATAAGCCCGAAGGTGAAATTTCCAGCAAAAATGACCCTGAAGGTCGACCGACTATTTATGATAGCTTACCGACGATCAGAAATTCAAGATGGATCAGCGTAGGTCGATTAGATTTTAATACCAGCGGGCTAATCTTTTTTACCAATGATGGTGAACTTGCCAACAAATTAATGCATCCATCGTTAGAAATTGTAAGAAAATATGCGGTTAGGGTACGTGGGCAAGTTTCTGATGATATATTAAAACAGTTGGAGCAGGGCGTGCAACTTGACGATGGAGCGGCAAATTTTGACACCATTGAAGAAGCGGGTGGCGAACGGAGTAACCACTGGTATCACGTCACTCTTAAAGAAGGACGAAACAGAGAAGTTCGTCGACTCTGGGAAGCTTTTGATATTCAAGTTTCCAGATTGCACAGGATAAAATACGGACCATTTGAATTGCCAAGAGCGCTCAAACGGGGGCGATGGCGCGAGCTCACTATAGAAGAACTATCAGAATTTGAAAAGTTGGCTGGATTAAGACCGAGTAAAAGCAACAAACCATTTCGTAGTGAAAAAAAGAACCAACGAAGTAAAAAACGATTAAAGGCAAGAAAAGTATTTAAAAGATGATTTATCTCAATAAAAAATTAAAACTTGGTCTGCTAACACTAGTATTCGCACTGCAAGCTTGCGGGGATTTTCCGGATTACGATTACGATCAATCCAGCGAATACTGCGTCATGAAATTCCCTTTTGCTGGTGGAATTATTGGTCGTCAGTATATCGGTTACCTCCAAATTATATCAACCCTACAATACTTAGATGCTGATCCAACCTACAAAGTGATAGCAACTGGTCCTTCTCATGTTGACCTGGATGCAGGCAGTTTTCAAAAACTAATCATTAATGACCAAGTATTTGTGCCACGTTTTAATGCGTCACATCTTGAAGCTGAGCTACAAATTTGGGGTCCCGCTTATCTTTTTGATGAAAAACAATCGGGTGAAATTTACCGGTTAATGCAAGAGGGATATGATCTTAATTTTATTGGTCGAATTGAAGTGGGTCATCAGTATGACACTGATGTTTATAACTACTTCTTTGACTCTAACGATGAGCCATTTCGCAGTTGTATTAATCGGCTACTCGAAGATGAAGATTTCATTGAGTTGGGTATTAGTCAGGGCTAGCTCTTAACCTGTAGATTCAGTACAACCGTCATGTTCAACTTGATTCGAAACACGCCCCTTTATCAACACCCTCAAAAGCTTTCACTTTAAATTTAGATTGTGGATTTTTAGATTGCAGGTAGTTCCCCAAAAAGTTCGCTATTAATTCCACCGTTGTATCCGTTGCCATCAAAAAACATCGACTCTCTGGAAGTGTTAATTGAAACAGTCCTTGATTAGCATGGTATTCAAACACTAGATATTGTTGGTCATCAATTTGTTTGCGCTGTTTGATATCTTCTTCGGTCGCAAGGTATATGTCCTGCCAAATTTTGGCAATGTGCGCTGACCATTGTTCCGAAAATACACCATTTTCCCAAACTTTAATTTTTGAGCGGTGACCATGTGCGATTCTTTGGCAATCGCCAAAATGCTTTTTCAGGCCGTGACTGTAATGATAAAACTGACCGGTAATATACTCACTACGTAGCTCTATATTCACTTTGCTTACGTTATCAGGTAGAATTTTGAGAATTTCTTTTTTAACCACATCAGCAATGGAGTTTTTACTGACTGAATCAGACTCAATCAAGAAAACGGCTTCATGAGGGCTCACGTGGCGGTATTTTTGACCATTATCGGTGGTTAGCTCTAGGATTAGCTGTTGAGGCGATTCTTCGATGACTAACTGAGCTTGTTGTCGAGCGACTAAAAACTTATGGTCTATCAACGCATCGACGGATGATTTTATTCGCTTTTTAACGTAAGAAAAGTCAAAAAGCATACCTTCCTCATTTAGCTCGCCAAAAAGCTCGACGTCTAAGATAAGGCTCTCGCCAACAATTCCTCGTTGCGAGTGAAAATAAGCAAAATCGATAACGGTGAGATTATCTACAAATAGTGATTGCATGTTAAATAGAAAGAAGTCAATTGATTAGTGTGCGATTTACCATTATACCGAATAACCTGTTAAAATTGCACCCGGTAAAAATAATCTGACAAGGATGGATTTATATTTGGCGAACTGTCATTGTGAGAAGCGTAGCGACGTGGCAATCTCTTAATGCAAACGTAAACCCAAACAGATTGCCGCGCTACGCTCGCAATGACAGTGTATTTTTGAACCAAGTGGCAAGATTACAATCCCATTCGAACAAAAACAAAGAGAATTGAATAAATGAGTAAGCAGTACGAAATATACGGCATGGGCAACGCGTTAGTTGATTTTGAGATTGAGACATCAGTCGATACCCTGAAATTACATAATATAGACAAGGGAATAATGACTCTGATTGATGAAGATCGTCATCATGAGCTATACGATCATTTCTCGGGTCAAAGCCACTCTAGAGCCTGTGGAGGTTCGGCGGCAAACACCATATTAGGCGCCCAGATGTTGGGCTCTCAGAACTACTATTCTTGTCTGGTGGCAAATGATGAAACCGGTATGTTTTATAAGCAAGATTTACTCGCTAAAGGCGTAGATAGTAACCTGAATAACGAGCTTCTTCCTGCGGGACTCACTGGAAAATGCCTGGTATTTATTACTGACGATGCAGATCGCACCATGAACACGTTTTTAGGGATAACCGGAGATATAAGTTATCGACAAATCGACGAGTCGGCATTACTCAATTCCAAATTCTTATATGTAGAGGGTTATTTAGCGGGCTCGCCCATCGCATCAGAAGGTGCCGTAGAAACAATGAAGTTCGCAAAGGATAATGCAATTAAAACGGCATTTTCTTTGTCTGATCCTAATATGGTTCGATTTTGTAGGGATGGCTTACAGGCTATGATAGGCGATGGCGTCGACTATCTTTTTTGTAATCAAGACGAAGCCTTTGATTATACCAGTACCGATAACCTTGCGGATGCTATTTTAAGTCTAAGCAAAATATGTAATACCTTAATCATAACTCTAGGCTCCACCGGTTCGATTATCGTAGACCGTGGAGAAACAATTGAAATACCGGGTGTAACGGTTGAAGCTATTGATACCAATGGCGCGGGCGATTTGTTTGCCGGTAGTTTTTTACACGGACTGTGCATTGGTTTGAGTTTAGCTGACGCTGGCAAGCTCGCTAGTTTTGCATCTGCGCAACTAGTCACACAATTTGGACCTAGGCTTAGTGATGAAAACTTGCTTATCGTGAGAGAATTTGCGGAAGGTTTATAGAAGTGTTAAGAACTCTCTGGATAATGCGGCACGGCTTGGCGGTTGATCAGTTTGATACGGACTATAGTCGTGCGTTGTCCAAAACTGGCGAAATACAAGCAGAAAATACAACCGAGCAGTTGCTTATGACTCAATCGCCATTGCCGTCCGATATGTTGGTCAGTCCGTTTGCGAGAACCATAAGCACTGCAAATATAGTGCATAAAAAACTAGCATTAAAAAGCAGTTATAAAACGGATGAAATGCTGGTTCATTTTGCTGATCATAAGATTCTTGGAGATTTTTTATTGGCGAGTAAGTATCAACATTTACTTATTGTCAGCCATATGCCAATTGTTGCGCGGTTGTGTCAGTATTTAGCGCCGGAATGCGAAGTCTATGGGTTTCAAACAGCACAAATTGTAAGGCTAGATTTTGAACAAAGAATTTCCAGTGCATCAGTTGCAAAAGTGACTCAAATAATACTATCAGAAAATTAAACACTAGAGTTCTAAATTTAACAATTAGCAAAAATAGAATAAAAGCGAAAGACATGAACCGAAAAAAGATCGGAAAAATACGCCTCTACTACGTTATCTTTATGACGGCACTCTACACGTTATGGAGTTGCGCGAAGATTATTGTAGGCTCTTATCTAGTCAAAAACTATCGTCCCTACATTGATCGAATAATAAAAAAATGGGGTGAGCGGTTAATGGGATTGATTGGTGCAAAAATCATTGTCTCTGGCAATGAACATTTTGAAAATATTGAAAAAAACCGTCGCGTTATTGTTATGTGTAATCACTCCAGTTTGTATGATGTTCCCGTTGTGTCGATGGCGCTCAATACCAGCTTTAGATTCGTTGCGAAAAAAGAGCTCTATAAAATTCCTATTTTTGGTACGTCTATTAGAAAAGCAGAGTTTATTTCAATCGACCGACAAAATCATGAACAAGCGCTTAAGGATCTGGAGGAAGCTAAAGCCAAAATGTTAGATGGTATCACTTTATGGATGGCTCCAGAGGGTACTCGTTCTGATGATGGGAGATTGAAAAAATTTAAGCGAGGCGCTTTTCATATTGCGATCGATACGCAAGCCATAATTGTACCTATGGTGGTCAAAGATATACATGAAGTTCAAGCAGGTACGGTGATAGATGTTTATCCAAATAGAACCGTCCATGTGGAAATTTGCTCCCCCATAGACGCTGCAGAATTTACTATCGACAAGAGAGTGGATCTGGTTTCCATTGTTAGAAGGTCTATGTTGCAAGCGCTAGGGCAAAAGGAGGATGATTAATGAATCATTCTATTTATGCTTCATTTATTGAAGAAAAAACGATTAAAGAAGCTATTGATGAACTCGTATCTGTTCAAGATTTTATTAGGTGGGCTTGTTCGCAGTTTGAGTCATCGGATATTTATTATGGTCATGGTACTGACAATGCTTGGGATGAGTCAGTAACGCTTGTTTTGCAAACAGTAAACCTGCCGTTAGATACGCCTGATATTGTTTTACAAAGCCGATTGACAACTACTGAAAAAGAATTTATAGCATCTAGAATTTTAAAGAGGGTCAATCAAAAAATCCCAGTGGCTTATCTAACCAATAAAGCAATATTTTGCGACAGTCAATACTACGTAGATAGTCGTGTGCTTGTGCCGCGTTCACCCATTGCAGAGTTAATTGAAAACAGATTTGAGCCGTGGGTTAATTCTAACCATGTTGAGAATATTTTAGATTTATGTACTGGCAGTGGCTGCATCGCTATTGCCTGTTCTCAATACTTTCCAGAGGCTATTGTTGATGGAAGCGATATCTCATCTGATTGTATTGAAGTTGCAGAAATTAACCGCGAGAATCTTCAACAAGACAATGTCGCCTTTTATCAGTCTGATCTTTTTAGTCAATTAGACGAGAAGAAATATGACATTATTGTTTCTAACCCGCCCTATGTTGATGCCGAAGATTATTTAGAAATCCCTGCGGAGTTCTTAGCGGAACCAAAACTAGGATTAACCTCAGGTGACGACGGTCTTGACCTTACTTATAAGATTTTGGCAGAAGCCCATCAATATCTGAACGATGGAGGAATACTGATTGTTGAGGTCGGAAATAGTGCCCAAGCATTGGAACTGGCTTACCCAAAAGTGGAGTTTTTGTGGCTCGATTTTGAGCGAGGTGGTCACGGCGTATTTTTGCTCGATAAAAAACAGTTGAAGGCTATTAGCTTGGAGAATAAACATTAATTATTCAGCGATACAGAAAACAACGTCAAAATACCTCAAAGTAGCGCTCTATGGCTTGTTGGTCATTTATTTATTGATTTGGCTATTTTCTCCTTTTGTTTTTCGTTACTACATCAACGATTATCTTCAGGAAAATCATGCGATTCAACTATCTAGTGATTCAGGCATTCGTTATAACCCTTTTACGTCTCATTTGACTGTTCGTGATTTGGAATTACTAAAAGAGCAACGGCTGGTATTTCAGTTACAATCTTTGGAGGCTGAAATTAGACTGCATCGATTACTGTTTGATGAGTTGCATATTTCTGAGTTTAATCTGGATGGTCTATTTCTTGAGGTAAATAATAAAGATCAACTTCAGATTGCTGGAATTAAAATCGATAAAAATAACGGTGACCATGAAACTTCTGAAGATAATCAACCTGAAGAACCTTCAAGTCAAATTAAGATTATTTTGCCGAAGTTAGTTATGGCTGATGCTAAGTTTCAATATTATCAACAAGATCAAGATCATCTTTTTGAACTCACTAAATTTAGTCTAAGCGATCTCGTCTTGTCCCAATCAAATAATACTCTATCTGCGAGTATAAATGCCGTTTTAGATGATGCAGATCTAGCAATTGAATTTCAGGCAAATCTACAGCGCGCAGCAAGTGATTCTCCGAGCATTGGCCAAGGCAGTGCGGAGTTGACTCTGTCTATTGAAAACTATTCCATGTTAAATTTTGGCAATATAGCATCTAATGAAAATAGGGAGCTTGGCGGAATAGTGAGCATAAAATCTCACCATTCGTTCGATATTAATGCTCAAGGAGTAGCTGCAAATACTGATAAGTTAGCGATTAAAATCGATGATTTATCTTACAAGGACAGTCGCCGAATCTATAATCAGCAGTTCCAGAAGATTGATTTTAAGAATCTTTTCACATTGCTAGAACTTGGTGAGGAAAACCCGTTGCAAAAATTAACACTAGAGAGCTTAGTTTTGGTGGCGAGCGAAAGTAATTTCAAACAAAGCGAGAGTAAATCGAACCGCGCTAATCCCAATGGACTACTCTTTTCTAATGATGGACATGTTCTAGCTCTTAACAACATTAGTCTTAACTCTAATGATGATGCAGACGTGGAATTGAGTTTTGATGACCTGACTTGGCGTCTACAATCACTGACATTTGAGCAAGGCTCTCAATTGATAACATCTGACGGAGGGACTCTTGAACTAGAGCAATTAAGCGCGTCAGTAAAGGAACTGCATGTTCAAAAAGTAGTATTCGATGGGCTAAATGCAAAATACCTTCTCTCCGCAAGTGAAAGCTTGGTTGAGGATAAGCTCAGCAAGAATCAAAAACGCGTAACAGGAAATTCTTCTTCAGAGAACTCTGCTACTGCTATTTCTTCGGTTGAAAATACAACTACGGATCAAGAAACGAATGCCGGAACGGACTCAGATAAAATGAATGTTTTAGTGGATGAAATCCTTCTGATTAATTCGAACGATTTAGTCTTTGAAGATCAGTCTGTTAAACCCACCTTTAGCCAAACGATGTTAATTTCAGACTTTAGTTTGTTGAATTTAGACTCTACTCAAGTGAATAAACAGAGTCCCTTTAAATTAGCAGGGAGTAGCGGGAAATATACTAAGTTTCAATTCGACGGGTTTGTTAAACCGTTTACGCCTGAAACCAACTTGAGTATTACAGGCAAGCTCTCAGAATTATCATTACCACCCGCCAGTCCCTACATAGAAAATGCCTTGGGATTTCATTTTGAGAGTGGCGAGCTCGACACTACAGTTGAGGTTAAAGTTGTCGACTCTGAAATTAGTGGAAATACTAATGTGCTGATTAAAGGTTTGGCCTTGGTAGCGGCTGATAATTACAACAAAGATGCACTAGGACAACAAACGGCAATGCCGCTAAACATAGCGTTAGCTATGCTTAAAGACAGTGATGATAACGTTGATCTCGATGTTCCGTTGACAGGTAATGTGGACAATCCCGACTTTGGTATGAGTAGTTTCTTTGCTCTAGTAACTAGAAAAGCGATACAGTCTGCAGCGACTTCTTATTTAATTAAAGCATTTCTACCCTACGCTGAATTAGTGAGCATCAGTATATCTGCCGGTGATTTTATTTTGAAAACACGCTTTGAAAATCTTAATTATCCCCCATACCAAATCGAATTCGACCAGCAGCAAATGATCTACATGCAACAATTTGTCAACTTGATGAAAGACAAAAAAGACACCCAGGTGAAAGTTTGTGCCGTTTCAACAATGTTAGATGCCCAGCAACACGCAGATCCAGTCTCAAAAGAAGATTTGGCAAGTCTGTTAAAATCTATTTCTCAGCAACGAATGGACTATTTTAAGTCCTTTGTCGTGGAGCAGGAGATAGAGTCTGCTCGTATTTTGTTATGTCATCCAAAACTTGATCTAGAAGATAAAGGAATGGGAAGAATAGAGATTTCAATATGAGAACCGTAGGGGTGGACTTCGAAGCCATCCGTCAACAAAATAACTGTAACACTAAGTTAATAATTGGTTGATAGAGGTACTTTCAGTTGCCGTTCATATTTAGTCGGGTATAATTCGTGCCTAATTTATCAGGGTCAATGACACTATGGGCAATACAACAATATGAAATGTGTAAAAATAGTGAAAAAAATTGCTATAACAGGACTTTTGCTATCGTTTTTTTCGACCGTTATACAAGCAGACGCTTTAGATTATGATTTTGTAGAGTTCGGTTTTACTACACTTAACACGAATCAAGAACAAACGAATTTTAACGGTGTTGATCTCAGGTGGAATTACAGTCTCGGTGATGCTTTCTATATTGGTGGAGATAGTTTCAGAGCCGATCTTAACAATAGCATCGAGAAAAAAGAGATCAATACAATGGGGCTTGGATACCGGTTTAACATAACGAACAAATCAACTGTTTTCACAAAGTTAGATTGGGTTGTGGTTGATCCCAAGGGGCATGATAATCATGAACACGGCGCTGAATTATCAGGTGGTATCAGAAGTAATATTACTGAGCGATTAGAGCTGCTGGGCAGTTTGAAGCGATTAGAAACCAGCAGCTTTAAAATGACACGATTTGTAGTTGGCGCTACGTATCAGTTGAGTAAACGATATTCTGTATATTCCGATATTCAAGCGGAATCAGACTCAACTCGTTTTACTATTGGCGCTCGTTATTCTTTCTAGTATAATGCGCGGTTCATGCTGATTAGGCTAATTTGATCTAATAAGCCTAATTCGGATTACCCGTTTCGCAAGTTTTGCCTCAAACCTTGTTGCGGGTAACTAAATACAAGAAAATATTGATGAAAAAAATAGTCTCGTTTTACATCCTATTATTCGTTTTATCCACTAATTTACTAGCCGATTCACCCAGTTTCGATTTTATCGAATATGGATATACATCGGTCGATATAAAAGGAGAATCCAAAAATTTTGTCGGCTATGATCTGCGTGGTGCTTATTCTTTAGGTGATAATTTTTATATCGGAGGGGATGCTTTTAACGCTGATATCTCGGGAGTGTTTGTAAGAAAACAGGTGGTCACAATAGGGCTTGGCTACCGGTACGAGTTGTCCTCAAACACAACGGTTTACACAGAACTAGATGGAGTAGTTTGGAACCCACATGGTGGA
>Ga0256847_1000854_pt1 | contig 17266 bp, 16 predicted proteins | sample TeddybearmetaG_FD_189099 | JGI IMG/M metagenome (GOLD analysis project Ga0256847, IMG submission 189099) | Hydrothermal vent microbial communities from East Pacific Rise, Pacific Ocean - Teddybear | ecosystem: Environmental > Aquatic > Marine > Hydrothermal vents | place: Pacific Ocean: East... | reverse complement strand
GCGGGCCCAAATGAATCCTCATTTTACTTTTAACACCTTGTCGAGAATTCAAAATTTAATTGACAAAAACCCAAAAGAGGCTAAAATCTACTTGGTAAAGTTTTCGAGGCTCCTGGTATCTGCTTTTGAAAGCTCGGCTTCTAATTATGTATCGTTAGAAAAGGAATTGAAATCGTTAACCGAATATATTGAATTACAGCACATTCATTTCCCTCAAGGACTCGAATATTCGTTAGAGTTAAATAATATTGATGCTGAAACCTTATTTGTTCCCGGAATGTTACTGCAACCCATTGTCGAAAATAGTATTAGGCATGGGTTCTCGACCCTAGATCGTATCGGAAAAATTTCGCTGGAATTCAAGAGGGAAAAATCTTTTATTTCTTGTTCCGTCGAGGACAATGGTAGTGGACTCTCTTCAGATGGGGCTTCGAATTTAAGAACCTCATCGACCAAGCTTATATCTAATTTCTTAAATAAAGTAACGAAAACCAAATATTCAATTGTGGACAAAAAAGACACCTTTGAAGACCAAACCGGCGTAATTGTTAAATTTTCAATCCCTTATAAATTGAGTCTAAATGCTTAGAGCGATAATTATAGATGATGAATCCTATATGCTTGAAGAAATAAGGTCCAAACTAATAGACTTTTTTCTTAAGGAAGTAGTGGTGGTAGCTGAAGCTGCAAGCGTTGAAAAAGGGCTTGTAGTAATTGAAAAATTTGAGCCCGATTTACTACTGTTGGATGTTCATTTATTAGATGGAACGGGATTTGATCTAATTCAAAAAAGCGAATACAAAGACTTCACTGTAATTTTTATAACAGGATATGATACCGATGCTATTGAGGCTATTAAAGTGGGAGCCTTAGACTATATTCTAAAACCCATAGACGACGCTGAATTTATTGGAGCCGTCGATAAAGCCCTCCATCTTCAAGACAAGGAAAAATCATTAGAGAAGCTGATATCGGTATCAAACAACCACTATACAGGTGTTGACCGAAACCACATCATCCTGAAAACCTCCGATAGTATTTATATGATAGACCAAGAAGATATCATTTATTGCAAATCGGATGAAGGCTATACCACTGTTTACACGCAACAATCTGGGGAAATAATGGTTTCTGGTCATATTAAGAAAATGGAGGACCTAATTCCCCAAGATATATTTATTCGATGCCACCAGTCGTATCTCGTTAATAAGAATCACGTAATAAAGTATAGCAAACGTGGACATCTTCTACTTAAAAACGATATTCAAATACCAGTCTCTGCTAGACGAAGGGAAATTACGCTACGTAGTATTTTCAAATAACGGATCATTTTCTAAAAAACGAATTCCGAAGAAATCGCTACGCATTGCAAAATTATGCTCACGCTTCCTGATTTTTATTGGAAACACTTTCAACACACCCTACATTTCTATAAAATCGATCAAAAGGCTCTCTATATGGGGTAATTGATTGATATTATTAACTAAAATTTTATAATTATGAAAAAGACTTATTTACTTTTAATTTTCCTGGTGATGGCAAGCGGCTATTTGATATGCCAAACCCAAACGCACCCAACATTAGACTATATTAATACACTTGTAACTGGTGATGGAATTCATCCTAGTCCACTTAATGTTAATGCGACTACGAGTGTTTTAGATAGCAATGGCTTCCTAATTGTTTATGGCTCCTTTAATGATAAGGTGGATATAGATCCGTCACCATTTAATGTTATTACTTTAACGAAAACCTCAAGTAACGGACGTAATAAGGACTTTTTTATAGCAAAGTATCACCCTTTAGGACACCTTGTCTGGGGCTTTAATATTGGAGATTCCGCTAATATGATTCCCAAATCAATGTCCGTAGATTCAGATGATAATATTATTGTAGGAGGTAGTTTTCAAGGCGAGGTAGATTTTGACCCCGATCCAATTGGTACAGCGACGGAACTTGGAATTACTGATGGATATATAGCGAAGTATAGTCCCTCTGGAGATTTTATGTGGAAAAATCACATTGTCAGATATAGTGTGCAGTATCCTGTATTGGAAATCTTCGATCATGTTACAAAGCATGGGGGAAGCCTGGCAACACGAGGAAATTCAATAATCGCAGGTAATTTTAAAGACCAGGTGACTTTTAACAACGTAAATGGGCAAAACGTTACGCTTGTTGTGAATACGCCAGGTGCGCTTGACGGTTTTCTTGCGGAGGTGAATTCAAGTGGACAATGGGTTAGAGTACAGAAAATAGGCTTCACTAACAAAAACGTGTTTCTCGAAACCATCGATTTTGATAGCTTCGAGAACGTAATAATCGGTTCAACGCTTACTAACTTTTGTAATCCTCCCCCCTTGTACTACTAGCTTTTACAGATCTGATATCACGCGCTACGATTCGAATTGGTTGCCTACAAACATTTTATCTATCCTGCCCGTGACTTCTCCTTCTTTCGGATTTGATATAGATGCGGTAGCGATTGATAAAACGGACGCGGATCGAATATATGTAATGGGAAACTTCAAGGGGATTTTTACCAGTGGTACAAACGTAATACTAACCAACAACAGCAATTTCAGTGACCCTTATCTTATTAAAAGTAGCAGTGCTGGAAATATAGATTGGGCTAAAAGAATGATTGCTCATGCTCCAAATAGCACTTTATCTCCAGCTAACATAACTGCTGTAAATCAGCGTATCTTTATGACAGCGACCATCATAGGCTCTTATAATGTTTGGAATCAAGGCGGACAAAGTCATTTCGTTACGAATAATGGAAGTTTACCAAATATGTGCGTGGTTAAATTTCGATCTGATGGTAGCGTAAACTGGAGCAATGTTTTTACCAGCAAATCACGTAACCACATTCGTGCTTTGAATTTAGATGGATCCAAATTCTATATTTTTGGGACCTTCTGGGGATTAACCGAATTCAATACCGATCCCAATGCGAGCACCCAAGTGGATGCTTTGGGAGTAAAAGATTACTTTATTGGAAAGTACACCGATTCTCCTGTGTTGAATCCATTTTCGAGAGCTCTTGAGACAAGAGATAACAAATATGATCCGGCCGATTTGATCGTATACCCTTCAAATAATAAGGAATACAAAGTGAATTATAGATCGGTAGGCGATGTAGGCGAGCTCTCCTTTCGCATTTATAACACCATGGGGCAAGAAATCACAAGCGGTGAAATGCTCCCCTACAGTGGTGGCCATGGGGCTACTGTAGACTTAAGTGCGGCTTCAAATGGTGTGTATTTCGTTGAACTTTATAACATTAATCATAAAGTCACAAAACGATTTCTTGTCAAATAAGAACTAGTTTTTGTTAACCATTATAGGCTCTCTTCATTAAATTGAAGAGAGCCTATTGTTTTGTTACAAATGACTCCTGTCATTCTACCCAAACCAGCCGTTTCGATCCACATTTCGAACCTTGGACAAACTCAGGACAAGTACTATTTTATTCCTGTCGCCATAAAATCACTCCATGTTTAGTGCAATTTGAAATATTCCTCCTCAATGTTTACCTTACGTATAAATACCTATTTCAATATCAGATTATGAGCGCTACCTTTAAACCTAATTGTTATTATACTATTTTATAGTTGTAAAACTAAGCTGGGAACCTAGTGCCATTTTTGGTGGGAAGGAACCCAACATACGCTAACCAAACTTGTCATTATGAAACCAATCCGAATTCGCTATCCGTACCTCAACCTGATCATTATTTTATTGGTATTTTGTTTCACCAGCTGTGGCCAAAAGCAAAATAAAGAAGATAAAATCGAAGCTTCTGAGGAAAAAGTTGCCCTTGTTGTCCTTACCGATACCATTGGCTTGAGTCCGCATTTACCTTTTGATGTCACTATCATAGGAAATGATATGGAAACTACGGTGCGACGAAGTTTTGACACCTTTTCCTGGGAATCTTTTATAGCTCTAAATTGGTCAAAAGACAGCACTCAACTTATTGGAATTAATGGTGACAATGCAACGATATGGGAAACTTGGAAAAACAGCGGTGATGTATTCTTAGAGGGAGGAGCTCAACCCACACCATGGGGAGTTCCCAATCAAATTCCTGCTGCCTGTAGTATTAAGGACGGCAAGTTTTTAGTGATGGTAGGTAAAACTCCAGACGTCCTTAATGAATTAGAACTTCCTTTTAAAACGGGACCCCTAATCGATCAAAACGGAAACTATTCACGCTTCGAAATTCTGATGAATCAAGAAATGTTCGAGTACATCGATGTAAATAAATTGTACAGTTTTGACGGCCAGCAAGCCTTCAATGTGCCTGCCGTTTTTCCAGAGGGAAGTAAACAAACTAAAGAATGGGGAGCTATTATGGTAAAAGGGGCTTGGAAAGTAATGGGTGAAAATGACGATCCTAGTAAATTCCATACGGTAGAAGCCATCGTTTATACGCCAGCACAGGAAAACCCGAAGATTAATGAATCATGCTTCAAAGCAACCGTAGGGCTTGTTGGGTTGCACATTGGTACAAAAACCAAGATAAGCCCGCAATGGATATGGTCTACTTTCGAACAAGTGGATAACGTTCCTACTTTTAACGAAGCAAGAGATAAGGAGCATTACAATTATTTTAATACGAGTGCAGATCGAGAAATTAATGAGGCGGCTGCTAGGCCCTGGAATCCAAATATTCCCAATCAAATACCGACACAAGTAGAGCGACTAACTCCAATAGATGCTGGAACAGCAGCACTAAATTCCGAATACCAAGAAAGATTAAGGTCGGTGAATCCGAACTCAGTTTGGCAATATTATGAGCTTGTAGGTACACAATGGCCTGTAACTCCAACAGATTTACCGTTAGGAAATCCGTTTCCTCAATTTTTAGGTAACGCAACTTTAGAAACCTTTATACAAGGTATTATTCAGAATAACAAAGTGGAATTGGTACCCAATGTTTCCACAAGTTGCATGCATTGTCACAATGGTGCCACTATGTCTTCCACTGGAATGGCATCCGATTTTACCTTCCTATTAGACAGAGCACAATAAAAAACAACAAATTATGACACTAGATACTTTTGTAGCACTCTCTTCAATACTCACTGGATACCCGGAGAGTACATTGAAGCCAGGTGCCGACACTCAAAAACTTTCAGAATTATACTTTAATGTACTAAATAAAGAGATGCCTTCCGAAGTTGTTTCACAACTCAATACCATCTTCTTAGGCCTAAGTACACCTGATGAAGCTACGGTGAAAGCACAAATTGTAAACGATCCAACCCTTGGTCCCATTGCGAAAAATATCATTAAGATGTGGTATTTAGGTATTTGGTACGACCTTGATGATAATCCGGATGCAAGTTATGTAGTTTCAAGCATTGCCTATAAAAATGGGATGGTTTGGTCCACAATGTATGCACATCCTATGGGATATAGCGAAGAGAACTTTGGCTATTGGAATACTGCACCCAACACAAATTTAACCACCAACTAAAACAATCAAGATGAACAATTCAGAAAAGAAATATGACGTGGTTATCGTAGGAGGCGGATGGGCTGGTGCCACTATGGCCAAAAAACTAGGCCAAGCTGGAAAGAAAGTATTGGTCTTGGAAGCGGGCGATCCGTTAAAAAGCAACAGCAGGGAAAGTTATATGGATACCTTTTATCATGCTATGGCAAAAGTTCCTTCTTCTCCCTATCCTCAAAACTTTAATGCTCCACGGCCTTCAGTCTTGGACATTGCACCCATTCCGAAAAATCCAGTAGAAACTCCAAATGATCCTATCCCTGATATCAAAAAGAACGGATATTTTATTGAGAAAGGGCCTATGCCTTTCGGGAGTACCAATGAACGTATTGCTGGTGGAACCTCTTGGCATTGGCTAGGCACGAGTCTACGGTTTGTACCCAATGATTTCAAACTTCAATCCAAATACCAAATTGGGGTTGATTGGCCTTTGTCCTATGAAGAACTTTCACCCTACTACGATGAAGCCGAATATTTCATAGGTGTAGCAGGAGCTCGAGAACAGCAGGAAGGTATCCATGGAATTACTTTTACTGAAGGATATAATTATCCCATGCAGCCTATTCCTCCCACAGTTTTGGATCAAGCATTTTCCAAAGCACTGAAGGGAGCAAAATTTGGCGAAAACGAGTTACGCGTTACTGGCACACCAGCAGGTCGAAACGGCCCATCAAATAGACACTGGAAAACGAATAAACCGTATTCTAACGGAAGAAGACTGTGCCAAGGAAATACCAATTGTACTCCTATTTGTCCCATTCAGGCTAAATACGATGCCACAATTACACTTTCCGAAGCAATGAACACTGGAAATGTGGATGTAATGGCGAAAACAGTCGCTTACGAAGTGATGATGGATGAATCCACAAAAAAGATCAATGGTATTAAGTATAAGCAATATGAAACTCGCAAGGGTCCGCAAACGGGCAGCGGGATTGCCACGGGGACCAAGTATGTTGTAGCTGCGCATGCCATTGAAGCGGCAAAATTATTTTTGATGTCCACAAGTCAAATGCCAGAAGGGATTGCAAATTCTAGTACACATATGGGGAAAAACCTTATGGATCATCCCATGTTATTAAGTTGGGGGCTGATGCCAGAAAACACCTATCCTTTGAGAGGACCTTTATCCACTTCTGGGATTGAAACCGTCAAAGATGGGGAGTATAGAAAAAAAAGAGCCGCCTTCCGAATTGAAATTGGAAATGAGGGTTGGAACTGGCCTACAGGCGCACCATATACAGATCTTAATAATTTTGTGGACCAAGGCTCCATTGGAGTTGACCTCATCAAAAAGCTTCAAGCCGAGCTTCCCAGACAATTCCGAATTGGGTTTTTGATCGAGCAAGATCCTGACGAGAAATGCTATATCGTACCCTCAAAAACGAAAACCGACAATCTAGGAATTCCAAGACCAGAAATTAATTATAGTTTCACGAAATACACTATGGATGGGTTCGAAAAAGCGCGTGAAGCGACTCAAGTAATCTTCGATAAGTTAGGAGCCCAAGATTTTACAGTAACCAAAGAGAAGGAAATAGCAGACAACCCAATGTTCAACCCTACCAAGTTCGAACACAATGACCAATGGTATTATTCCTTTGGAGCGGGACATATTATGGGTACACATCGCATGGGTGACGATCCTAGTACATCGGTCACAAATGCAGACCTTAAGAGTTGGGATCACGACAATTTGTATATTGTGGGTTGTGGATCTTTTCCAACGGGAGCTACTTCCAATCCAACGCTGACTATGTTAGCAATTACGCTAAAAGCAGTAGACGCATTGATCAGAGATTTTGACGCATAACTACTACCAACCAAAAACAACTACAGATGAAACGAATTCTATGTACAGGTATTTTTTTATTGGCTTCCCAGATTATTTTAGCTTGGGGGGCAAACGGGCATCGCATTGTCGCTCAAATCTGCTATGATAATCTTTCGGCAGACGTACAGGCAATAATCAACGATTTGTTGGGCGATGATTACCTTACTCAGGTGGCAACCTGGCCAGACTATATACGATCTGAGTCCAATTGGGATTTTACCCAAGACTGGCATTATATTACCATAGATGAGGGTAAGACGGTGCGTGAAGTAATGGAGGAGGCCGCCAAAAATGACAGTATCGATAATGTTATTGAAGCCATTGAATTCATGGTTGCGGTGCTAAATAAAAATAATGTTGAGGATCGATATCATTTTAAAAAACTCATAGAGGATCATGGGGCAACACCGCTCAACGGATCTATTGACGCAACCGCACTGGCTTTTCTAGTTCATTTTATCGGAGATATTCATCAGCCCATGCATGTTGGAAAAGGTACAGATCGAGGTGGGAACTTAGTAGATGTTCAATTCTTTTCTAAAAAAATGAATCTGCACTCGGTTTGGGACGAAGGTATTATTGAAAAAGAACAGCTTAGCTTTACTGAGTTTGCTGCCTTTGTAAACAAGCACCAAATAAAATTGAAGGAAAAGTGTGAAAATGAGGGTATTGAGCAATGGACCATCGAATCGGTTAATGCTCGTGAAAAAATCTATAATACCTTGAAGGTTAAGATGGATACGGTGACGGGGTTGCCTGATTTAAAGTATAAGTATCAACACAATAATCAACCAGTCATTGAGAAAAGACTGGCGGCGGCTGGTTTTAGGGCTGCAGCCATACTGAATAAAATTTATAAATAGTTATTATGAAAAACCTCAGTTTTGACCATGTGCACTATCGATCTTCCAACCTCGATACATCTCGAAAATTCTATGTTGAAATTATGGAGGCAATCGAACTTCCAACCTTAGAATTAGGTGGAAACCCGAACTTGCAATTTGCACTTGGTGGTGTAACACTTTTTTTTGTATTATCTGCTGAGCCCGTTCCACCATCTGAAGATCCAGATAAGCGATTGGGAGCATATCACATTGCCTTTCTAGTTGAGAACTGTGAGGCAGCCACAGCATACTACGTTAACCGAGGTGCAGAAGTGGCCCATCCACCCAATAAGGCATCAGATACTATTATTGCATCATTCTTGACTGCTCCGGATGGTATGTTAGTAGAACTGAAACAGATCATTGATTAAACAATCATTGCTTTTTAGAATTGACTATGGATTGACTCGCATAGAATTGGCAGAACAGATTGGCGTTAGTGATAGTACTATAGAGAGCGTTGAAAAGAATATACCACAGGTTTCGAATCAACTGCTCAATGAAATCAATCTATTTATCAGCTACACCTAACTTTACTATATTGCTGCCATACTTGTAAAAGAAGCTCTATCTCGCCTTAATAACGTTGACGATAGTAGTGTATATACCGATAGACAAAAGGCACACATCTTGGCTGCATACCTTTCGGAAGACAGTAGTAAAAGAACTTGGCACGATGCGGGGCAAGTAATTGATGGGTATAGATATGATCATGATGTAAGCCATCAATTCCCTGGATATATTTTTTATGGCAAACCAAATTCTTAATAATCAAAACCGTAATAATGATTCTTAAATTGGACCACCATATCTAAGTTGGAACGAATAATCAAGCCGTTGAATACAAGGCGATTACTTCTCATAGTGCAAAAGACATTACAAAAATATTTTCTTTAGTGGGATAACGTCTAATCTAATTCATATAAGAAACATTATCACTTTGGTTCGAGCCCAAGAAGAGGAAGGAAAGCAACGAAACCCACTCAAATGAGTGGGTTTTTTCATTGGAAAAAACTTGAGCGAGAAGTTTGTTCTGAGTAAGCGACCCTAAGACGCGCATCGAGGGGAGACCGTGACTTATCATTGGCTTTACCAATGAATTAGCCTTTCACCAATTTCGTGGTAAACACCTTAAAATTCATGTCCAGGACACGAACAATATATGTCCCTGAAGAAAGCTTGGAGACATCTACGGTTTGCTCATTGGAGGCCGGCGAAAATTCCTGAGAGAAAACCAAACGGCCAGAGGTGTCATAAATTTCAATGCCTTTCATCTCTGTTTCGACCAATGAAATAGTAACCTTCGCGAAAGATGGGTTGGGGTAAATAACAGTATTCTTCTTAGCGCTATTTTCAACACCCAGAATAGGTACGCAACCTGTAATATAAAAATCATCATATACTCCAATGAAATAACCATTGGGAGTTGCGGAAGGAAACGTATCTATGGTAAGTACCTGTGGATTTCCCCCTTCGTTATAGTTACCCACAAAAACTTCCTTATTATTACTGTCTATTAGCACCTCAACTCCAGAAGAGATACATGATGTAGCATTTGAATTCCAGATACTCGCGCCGCTATTTGGACTCAAAGAAGCTCCAAAAAAACTTCCGCCACAAGGAGTATTTGAATTATTTGCAACGGGAACGAAAGAACTTCCAGTTACGTATAAATCACCACAATTATTGATGGCTAAACTATAGATGCTGGAATTAGGTGGGAAATTTCGAGTCCATAGGTAGGCTCCATTATTGTCTTTGTTATAGGCTATAACATTATTCGATTCGCCCCAATACACGTGGTTATTTACATCACTTACCTCAATAGCATGACTTTGCTGACTGGCATTTAATGAAGCCGTTTTTAAACCAAAGAATGTATCGAACTCTCCCTGATTATCAAATTTGGCTAGAAAAGTATCCGCACCGGATCCATTAGAAAAAAAAGCAATAGGAAAACCGTTAGTATAAAAGGTGGCGGTTCCACTAAATCTACCAGAGATAAAAACACTTCCTTGGGCATCAACGTCTATGTTTTCGCCAGCCACGTTTTCAACAACTTTAGCCCAAATCACTTGTCCCGATCCCATATCATACTTCGCGACAAAAGTACTTGCTACTGGCGCCGATATTGTGGCAAGGCCTCCGGAAAAGGATAAAGTGCTAGGTAAATCATATTGCCCGAAACGGCCAACAATATACATAAAGCCACCTTTGATCTCAATATCCAATATTTCATTTATTGCGGAACCTGAAAGAAGTTCCCACGTGGTGACAGGATCGTTCATATTTAATCCGGTTTCAATAATAACTCCATTGGATCCCTGGACACCAACCGTATAAATAAGTTGATTATAATATTCCATTCCACCCTGTCTGTAGTAACTAAAATTGATAAGTCCTGAAACGGGCTTATTCCACACCGGAACTCCCTGACCGTTAAATTTTTTAAGAGTTCGAGTAAAACCAACGTCGGCCATGAAGGCGTATACATTGTCCGCATTATCCAGACAGGTATTTCTGACACTGACTTCCTCAATATCATGAAACTCGATAAAATCCCATTGAGCGGCCATCTGGCTGGGAATCAGAAATCCAAAAGTGATTAAAATAAAGGTCCATTTATAGTTTGTAATTGTTTTCATGATTTAATAATTTAAAATAATACCTACTCTATTGTTAAGGTTTTTCGGCTTCCCCCTATTTGCGATTACTAACTCTATCTAAGGCTCAATCCCTTGGTTACAGGCCAGAGATTCGTTATCTTTAGCACCAAATGGTATTTCGCATATTTAATGATTTAGTCTTCACCTAACACATGTGAACCATTTTCATTCTCCCCGTGTTTTATTTTACAAAGATTATAATAGCCTCATAATCAATCTATGAACGTTTAGCCCTAATGCTGAGCGTTGATCTACGGATTTAATTTAGGTGGTTTAACCCTGCCTATTTAGGTTTCAACACTTTGAAAAGAATGTGGACTAGCTGTTCCTTTGGTGGAAGTAAAAAATATTTTAATCACTTAAAATTTTATAGTATGAAAACCAAAGTATTTAAACTCGTATTAGTAGTCGTCTTAGGCGCTTTTGTTGTTTATGGATGCAATAAGGATGATTCAAGTATTATACCGACAGGAAACGGTGTTATTTGCAACGATTTTGGCAATGATAACATTGCAAAATTGGAAGTAAAGCTAATTCATGAAATGACTAGCCGTTATCGAGAAAATCAAAATCTTGAGATCAATGCTGGATTGGGAATAGATGACGCCAATTCTATCTGGTTTGCCTTAGACACAATTAAAGCATTTATATACCATTTAGAAAATGAAGGTAGAGCAAGAGAAATTACAGCCGATCGTCTTGGTATACGATTCTATTATTCGTCATACCCGGTAACTGGGGCTGGTTCCGAATATGATGATTTGAAAGGTATCCCTGAAAACTATGAAATGCTCCATACTCTTATTGGTGTTCCTACTATTAACAGAGAAGGCCTGGACTATGATTTTAATCCCGTAGATCCCGACACCTACGAGTTTCGTATGCAGGACGTTACAAATAACGACTATTCACAGTTATCGACGGCCAGAACTTCTGTCCTTGCGGCTAGCCGACAAACATCAGGGTCTTCAGGCACAACAGGTTCGCAAAACCATGGTACCTTAATTCCTCCAGGAGCCTCTCAACCCGTACGAGCCTTTGACAACTAGTATATGCACAAGTATTATATAGAATTTATAGATGTATTACTGTGGATCGAATTTTTTGCGGCCCTTACTGGAATCTTTTACTTCAGAAGTTTAAAGAACAGTTATTGGAAATGGTTTTCCATTTATTTGGTGTTGATTTTTATTCAAGAATTCTTTTGGTTCCTATTTTCGGATCATTTCTCACCAACTATCAAACATGGTTATTTTGGGGTATTTGGCATCCCAGTTCAGTTTATATTTCTGTTTTGGTTATATGCGTTTAAATCTCTAAAAAACAAAAAACTATTTTTAATTTGTACTTTGATTTATGGGATTACTATTCCATTATATATAGAAAAAATTAGTGTTATATTATCTGTTAATTACGCTGTAGGGACTACCATAATAATGATCTTAGTGTTGTTAGAATTTATAAAGCAAATAAGGAATGATGAAATTGTTAGGTTTAAAGAAAACAAGATGTTCTATATTAATATTGGTGTCATCTTATTCTATATAGGGACCTATCCATTCTTTGCATTTTATGAAACTTTCTTTAATAACTATGTAGATTTATATAATGCGTACGTGCTATATTTTAGGATCTCTAGTTTTTTAATATACTTATTGTACATCGCTTCTTTTGTATGGGGGAAACATCGAATATCATAGCATTAATATTGTTCAATGTAATCTTAGTTGGTTTCATAATTGGAATTGTCATTTTCGTGCGTCAATATCGCATTAAAAAGAGGGCGCATATTGCACAAATTTTAAATATAGGAGAAATGCATAAACAGGAACTTTTAGAAACACAAATAGAAATTCAGAGCCAAACAATGAAGCATATTGGTCGAGAGATTCATGACAATATTGGGCAGAAGCTTACTCTGGCGAGTCTGTATATGCAACAATTGGCCTTTGAAAACAAAGCACCGCAGATCACCAAAAATATCAACGATATCAGCCAGATTATCAACCAATCTCTGGAGGAATTGCGAGAATTGTCAAAATCACTCACCGACGATTCCATCGAAAACCAATCCATTTTCCAATTAATTGAGAATGAATGCCAGAAAATCAATAATCTCAAAAAATGCAAGGTACATTTTACCAAAGATCCGAAAGTCACACTCGAATCGTATCAAATTAAAAGCATATTGTTTAGAATTACTCAGGAGTTTTTGCAAAACAGTATTAAACATGCTCAGTGTAAAAATATATATATCTCACTTCATGACATTCAAAATAACCTTCGACTACTATTGGAAGACGACGGTAAGGGTTTTATCATTAACAAAACAGATGATGCTGGCATTGGCCTTAAAAACATTATGAAAAGAACCGAAATGATAGGTGGAAGTTTTAATTTGGAAAGTAAGGAAGGACTAGGCACAAGATTAACTATTGAAATTCCTATATCATGAAACATACCATTGTCATCATAGACGATCACGTCTTAATTGCGAATGCTCTTAGTAGTATTATTTCTAACTTTCATCAATTTGAGGTGCTCTATGTTTGTGAAAACGGCCTAGATTTTCAAGAAAAACTCAAGTCAAAACGAGTACCTGATATAGTCTTATTGGATATTAGTATGCCTGTTATGGATGGCTTTGAAACGGCGAAATGGATAAAGGAAACCCATCCCGAAGTACTTGTAATGGCCTTAAGTATGCAGGAAGATGAACAATCCCTCATTAAAATGATTAAAAATGGATCTAAGGGATATATGCTAAAAAATGTGCATCCCGTTGAGTTGGAAAGGGCATTGAATGACCTTGTTCAACACGGTTTATTCTTTCCAAAATGGGCAACCAACAAGGTATTTACCAGTATCACCGAAAATACCATTGACGGTAGTTCAAAACTTAACTTATCTGAACGTGAAATTGAATTTCTCTCCTACACGGTTATGGAGATGAACTATAAAGAAATTGCAGAGAAAATGTTCTGTAGCCCAAGGACCATCGAAAATTACAGAGATAGTTTATTTGAAAAACTGGAACTTAAAACAAGGGTGGGATTGGCCGTTTTTGCTCTTAAAAATGGATATGCCGAATGATGGCAATGGGTCAAATTAGAGGATAGTCAAGCTACGGAACGTAATTATTTGATTATCAACAGTGAATGTTGACTTTTCTGTCAGTTTAGATTAAATAGATGCGTAGCTCTCTCTATCATGTGAAAATGATCAATAACAGAAGTACTGTATATGTACTGTCTTAAGAAGATAGTACTTTCTATCCCGATACATTCAAAATCCTAAATATAATTGTCCGGTTCGAACCCAATCAGGGGTCTAAAAATCAATAAAAAATTTAAAAAAAAGCAAGTTACGGTTGGATTTAAAACTAAGAGGGGAAAGGAAAGCAACGAAACCCACTTAATTAAGTGGGTTTTTTGTTGTGCACATTTTAGGCCTGTTGCACTGGCAATTTGGTGCTTCACTGCTCCGTCTTTATTCAGTAATTAAAAAATTGAATTTAGTCATAATGAGTGAAATTTATAAAGTCGATTTGATTTTGTCACCTTCAAGATAATTTTTCCTACTTAATTTTATAGTAAATCCCTACTTAAAGTGAGGGATGCCCCTACTCTGCTTTTGATTTAGATACCTAAGTTAGTGTATGTTTTCCGGTCATGATTTATTCCATCTTGGTGATGGTATGATTACTTAGGGAATCTTCAAGTTTATTAATCAAAATCAATTGGCATGAAAAAACTAATGCTCATAGGATTACTCTTCATAGGTGCAGGAGCTACAAATGCCCAAACTCTATTTGATATCAAAGAAAAAATTGGCCGTGCTGCCGATGAAAATGGCAACCCCCTCACCCCTCCTTTCGAATTGAAAGTTCAGGAGTATTCGAAGGTCGAGGCGCTGTTTAACAAATTTAGAGATGATGAATGGTTACAATTTGGCTACCCTCAAAATGGTTGTCAATATCGCGCTCATACAATCGCACGGGTATTGAAAGAGCATGGTATGAACGTGAACAAAATCTGGACCTTCAAGCCGTCCTTATTAGGTGATGAAGACGAAAGCGACCTTGCCATTCCCGATCCCAACTTTCCGGGAGATACCGTCATCTGGAATTACCATGTGGCGCCCGTCGTAAAAGTGAAAATGCCCGACAATACCATTGATACTTTGGTCTTAGACCCGTCTTTGTTCGAAGAATTGGTTTCCTATAGCACTTGGCTACAAAAAATAAACAACCCAAAACAATACTATACTTTTATTAATGGAGAATATATAGATTTTGAAGACTTAAACGGCAAAACACTGGATGGCACGTGGTACACGGAGGGCATTACCATTGACAAAAAATGGATTCCCACCAATTTGTGTCAGGATAGAATTTTCCATATTTACATCCAAAATGAAGTCCTACCCATCAAAAAACGCATGGACGAAATAAACGCATCCCTATCGGGGTCCAACGCCATTGCTAGGCAACAGTACGCTCTAAGTTTGGAATTAGAACATTTAACCAAAATCTACAAAGCGAGAAAGAAGCTTGCCACCAGTTCCTACTTATATGGGGAACTACCCAGTGAATATCAATCCATGTTTATAAGTTGCCAGGAATTTCAAATGGAGTGTATTTACTACTATTGGGGTAATATTCAGCCGGGGCAAGCTACTTATAAGTGTAAGTTTTAGGTTGGTGGCATTTAAACTTATCACTGCATTCTACTTCAAAAGGAATACTCCGTAAAAATTTGGTAGAGCTAATTTCGGAGAGAACCAGACAAGATTGAAACAAGATCGATTTCTGTTTTATCTTTTACTACGGTTATGGAAGCAACATTCAGGAGACTGGTGCTAGCGGGATCGCAAAGATAGCAACGGCTTACAGATCATCTGTTTATTTAATTCCTTACAAGTTTTACAACGCAGCTATAAACTGCCGATGCTCCTAGAGGATGGGAAAATTGAATTTTTATCTTTTCAACCCTTAAGTTTCTAGCTATCATTAAATTGAAGGGCACAAAATAGTGATATCGTTCTTTTTCCTCGTCTATCGTATAAATTCCAGGGTTGTCAAGCTCCCATACAATAAGACCTCCTTGATACTTTTTCTTAATAGAAGTTATCATAATTCGCTTCTCTTTAATTTTATAAATGAGACTAATCGTCTTTTGATCTTCGCTTATTGCAATATGATCTAAATACTCTAAATTACACGAATTAGGGGTGTCGTCCGTTCTCTGAGAGGCGCTGCCACAACTTATGAGTACAAACAGAAGGCAAAGTACTATTGAAAATATAATTTTATGATTTCTTTCTTTTAACATATTGTTTTAATGGTTTAAATCTATATTCAAAAGAACCATTGGTAAAAATAAAGAAAGCTCCTGTTTATAGAAGCTTTCCTTTTACATTTTTCGGTTTTGAGTTTTCGTGCGGTAATGGAAACACCAGTCAGGAGACTTGAGCTAGCGGGAGTTTAAATTTATAAAATGTATTAACTTAGCATAATACATATGGATATACATACTACACTAAAAATAGGAGAGTTTCATACTAATAATTGTGAAGATTTTCTAATTAATGAATTAATTGGTTCTAATGAAAGATTGATAGCGGTAATGGATGGCTGTACGATGGGAGAGGAATCTGTTTTTGCATCAATGTTATTAGGGAAAATACTCAGGAAAATTTCTAAAAGACTTTTTTATCAAGAATTTCTTAGTCAATCTAATATTTCTATTAATGATAAATTAAAGAATATTTTATCCGAGTTGATTATTGATTTAAAAGACATTAAAAATCGATTAGGGCTTGAAACTAATGAGTTACTATCTACTTTGATTATTGGAGTTATCTATAATCAGAATAAAGCAGAAATTATAACTATTGGAGATGGTTTAGTAGTTTGTGATACTAAAGAATATGAATATGAACAAAACGATAAACCTGATTATTTAGGGTATCATTTAACTGAAGATTTTGAAGAATGGTACAATTCATTAGATCAAAAACTATCAATAAGCTCATTCAATGACTTATCAATTTCCACAGACGGTATTTTCTCTTTCAAGAACTTAAAAAATAAACAAAAACAAAAATCTCAATCTGAAATCATTAATTTTCTGCTAAAAGAAAGAAAGAAATATAATCGTGAAAATTTTTTAGATGTTAAAGTTCGTAAACTAAAAGATGAATGGGACCATATTGTAACAGATGATTTAGCTATTATAAGAATTATTAGATATGGACTTGCAACAAAAAAGTGGACATTTAGTTAAGAGTCATGCTGCTACTTTTTGATTAAACATTTCGATTTCAAATTCCTTTATAGTTTTATATCCTAAAGTGG
>Ga0256847_1000853_pt1 | contig 17273 bp, 10 predicted proteins | sample TeddybearmetaG_FD_189099 | JGI IMG/M metagenome (GOLD analysis project Ga0256847, IMG submission 189099) | Hydrothermal vent microbial communities from East Pacific Rise, Pacific Ocean - Teddybear | ecosystem: Environmental > Aquatic > Marine > Hydrothermal vents | place: Pacific Ocean: East... | reverse complement strand
AAGAAGCTTCACTAAGCACTAACCACTAACCACTAACCACTAACCACTAACCACTAACCACTAACCACTAACCACTAACCACTAACCACTAACCACTAACCACTAACCACTAACCACTAATTAAGCAATCGCAATGGTAGCAAAGCTTAGTTTACAATTGTTGGCTTTTAACAATTCTTTAGCGCAAATTTCAAGGGTAGCGCCAGTAGTTACAATATCATCGACCAATAAAACATGTTTATTTTTTAGCAATTCGAGGTTAATTGCTTTAAAATATCCCGCGTTATTTGTAAATCGCGAAACGCGTTGTTTAAAAACTTGCGAGCTTGCAGTTGTGGGTTTTATAAGCACCGAATCGAGATAAGGTTTTTGTAAAGATTTTGCGATTTCTTTTGCGAAACCTTCTACTTGATTAAAGCCTCGAATTTTTAATTTCTTTTTGTGCAAAGGCACAGGTATTACTAAATCGACCGATTTATAGGCTTCAATATTTTTTAATTCGGCTCCTAACCAAGACCCAAAAAAGGCACTTATTTCTTTTCTTCCTTTGTATTTCAGTTTGTGTAATAAGTGTTGTGTGATTCCTTTTTTTTCGAAATATAACAGCGAAGTTGCATGCTCGACAGCAACCCTTCCGAAGAAAACATTTTTCATAGCGTTATTATTCGTAAAATGAAAATTTGTTAGTGGCAATTCATGCCGACAATCGGCACAAATAATTTTTTCGTATTTTGAAAGTTCAACTTCGCAATTATCACACACCCTTGGAAAGAAAATAGTTAACATTTTTAAGACTTTTATAGTAAAACAAACGTTATAAGGGAGTAAGAACTAAAACACTAATATAATAAAAACCATTAAGATGAGTGAGGAAAACAACAACACAAAATTTAAAATATTAATAGGAATTTTAACCGTTCTGTTAATAGCATTAGGAATTTACACCGTTAAATTGTTTAACCAAAATCGAGAAACCATCTCAACGTTAGAAGAAGATAAGGTCGAAATAGTTGAAGACTTAGAGTCCTTAATTGTAAATTATGATAAAGTAATTCAAGACAATGAACTAAAGGATGAAAATATTATTGCTGCAAAAGAACGCATCGAAATTTTATTAGATTCGGTTAAAAATGCGAAGGCAAATGTTGATTTAATACGTCGCTATAAAATAGAAATAGGGAAGCTTAAAACCGAACGTATTTTAATGTTTAAAAGAGCCGATAGTTTAATAGCCTCCAACCAAAAACTGCTTGTTGAACGCGATAGCACCGTTTCTGTTTTAAATGAAACAATTAAGGTAGTCGATTCGGTTTCAGACATGAATGAAACATTAGCCGAAACAGTAAAACGCGGAGCAGCTGTAAAAGTTAGTGATGTTAGCGGCACAGGTGTTGTCGTTAAAAATAGCGGAAAAATTGTCGACACCAAAAGAGCGCGTCGTGCAAATAATATTCGTACTTGTTTTACACTTACTGAAAATGTTTTAGCCGAAAAAGGCGATCGTTTGTTTCTTGTTCAAGTTATTAACCCAAAAAACAATGTAATTGGCAAAAAAGCTACCATGAACTTTGAAGATGGAAAATCCTTATTATATAGTGCAACATCGAAAGTGTATTATGAAAATGAAGAATTAGATGTTTGTGTTTTAGTATCTGCTACGGAAAACGATTTGGTTGCCGGAAACTATACCGTAAATATTTTTGATGGCGCAAATCTTGTAGCTTCAACTACATTAACATTAAAATAGTTTTAAGATTCTTGAGTGATTACAACGTAATTGTATCGAAGAAATCTAAAATAGTCATTTTGATACATTTCTAGAAAACTAGAAACACTCAATGACCAATTATATCTTTTAAATAATTTTAAAAAATAATCACAACCGCTGCAACTTTATTTGTAGCGGTTTTTTATTTTTGCAGCATGGCAAATAATGAAGATCATTTTAAAAAAGTTATCTCACACGCAAAAGAGTATGGATATATATTTGGGTCGAGTGAAATTTACGACGGACTTAGTGCGGTATACGACTATGCTCAAAACGGTGTAGAACTCAAAAAAAACATACGCGAATATTGGTGGCGAAGCATGGTGTATTTACACCAAAATATTGTTGGTTTAGATGCTGCAATTTTAATGCACCCAAAAACATGGAAGGCTTCTGGACACGTCGATGCCTTTAATGATCCGTTAATTGACAATAAAGATTCAAAAAAAAGATATCGTGCTGATGTTTTAGTTGAAGACTACGCCGAAAAAATTAATAAAAAAGCACAAAAGGAAATTGCGAAAGCCAAAAAACGTTTTGGCGATGCTTTTAATGAAGCCGAATTTGTAGCAACCAACCCGAGAGTTTTAAAATATATTAGTGAGAAGCAAGAAATTTTACAACGCCTAGCACGCTCATTAGAAAATGAAGACCTTGCCGATGTAAAAGCTTTAATTGAAGAATTAGGTATTGCCGACCCTATTTCGGGTTCTAAAAACTGGACAGAAGTACGACAGTTTAACCTTATGTTTGGTACAAAACTAGGAGCTTCTGCCGACTCGGCAATGGATTTATATTTACGCCCAGAAACAGCACAAGGTATTTTTGTCAATTTTTTAAACGTTCAAAAAACGGGACGTATGAAAATTCCTTTTGGAATTGCCCAAACAGGAAAAGCCTTTAGAAATGAAATTGTTGCCAGACAGTTTATTTTTAGAATGCGCGAGTTCGAACAAATGGAAATGCAGTTTTTTGTGAAGCCAGGCGAAGAAATGAAATGGTACGAATACTGGAAAGAAACACGTTTAAAATGGCATCTCTCTTTAGGTTTAGGCGAAGAAAACTATCGTTTTCACGATCATGAAAAAATGGCACATTATGCAAATGCAGCAAGTGATATAGAATTTAATTTTCCATTTGGTTTTAAAGAATTAGAAGGAATACATTCTCGAACCGATTTCGATTTAAAAGCACATGAAGAACACTCTGGAAAAAAACTTCAGTTTTTTGACCATGAAGAAAATAAAAATTATGTGCCTTATGTTGTTGAAACTTCGATTGGTTTAGACCGAATGTTTTTGGCTGTATTAAGTAATTCGCTTCAAAATGAAACGTTAGAAGATGGATCTTCGAGAGTTGTATTAAGGCTCCCGTCTATATTGGCTCCTGTAAAAGCAGCAATTTTTCCGTTAGTAAAAAAAGATGGACTTCCAGAAATAGCACGTGAAATTGTAGAAGAACTACAATGGAATTTTAACGTTGCATACGACGAAAAAGATGCAGTAGGCAGAAGATACCGTCGTCAAGATGCTGTGGGCACACCTTTTTGCATTACAGTTGACCATCAAACAAAAGAAGATCAAACAGTAACTATTCGACATAGAGATACGATGGAGCAGGAACGAATTTCTATTTCAAAAATAGCTTCAGTTATAGCAGAAAGTACTTCGTATAAAAAATGGCTTTCTAAATAATAGTTTAATTTTCTATTTTTTTCAAAATAAATTAGGGTATTTTAAGCGATAACTGTTATAATCTATAAAGTAAGAAAAAGCACATATTTTAATTCTTTATAACTGTTACCAAAAAAAGTATTAACTAAAACTTAAACTAAATGAAACTGAAAAACTATTTTCTATTTGTATTCATGTTTGCTTTAACGCTTTCTATGAGTGCACAAAACGATCCTGCTGGACCTACTTATGTTGGAACAGTAGATTTAATAAGAACAGTACCTTCTTTATCATCAAGAAGTGATTTAATTCCTGCGGAAGCTTTAACAAGTGTACCAAATGATGGAAGATCATCAAGAAATAAAATTATAATTGGTAAAGATCAACAAACTTTAGACGATTATTTTACAAGAAACCGCAATCCGCTTTCTCAAAAAATTAACGGTAGAGCTCCTTTAAATGTTTTTGATGTAAATAATTCGGTTGGACCTCCTTCAGATCCTTCGTTAGCTGTTGGACCAAATCATGTTGTTATGATTTTTAACACAGGGTTTATTATTTATGATAAAGATGGTAATGATATAACAGGACCACTCTCTGTAACAAATATATTTTCAGGAGGCGGTTGTTGTGATTTAACAGTTTCATACGATAATGCTGCCGATAGATGGGTGTTAACTTATTTATTTGTAGGAAATGGAATTGAAATTGCAGTTTCTGACGGACCAAATCCTGTAACAGCAAATTGGTTTGTTTATGATATTCCTCAAGTTAATGATTATAATAAATTGTCAGTTTGGAGCGATGGTTATTACGTTACTGATAATACGAGTTCTTCTGGACAAAGAATATGGGCATTAGAAAGAGATGAAATGTTAGCAGGAAGTGCTGCTGCACAACTCTTAGGCTTCCCACTTCCCGGAATTGTAACAAGTGGTTTTTATAGCCCACAAGCACTTAATGTAACAAATAGCAACTTACCAGCTGCTGGTGGTGCAACATTTGTTTATTTACAAGATGATGCATGGGCAGGTGTTCCCGCAGGGAACGATCATATTAAATTATGGACACTTGATGTAGATTGGGTTACACCTGGATCTTCAGTAATGTCTGCAGCAACAGAACTTACAACAACTCCTTTTATTGGAGTTTTTGATGGTGGTAGTTTTTCTAATTTAGCACAGCCTTTAGGCGGAACAAGTATCGATGCGTTACAAGCTACTATTATGAATCAAGCACAATTTAGAAAGTTTGCTGGTCATAATTCAGCAGTATTTAACTTTGTAATTGATACAGATGCTGGTGGCGGAGAACTTGCAGGAGTTCGTTGGTACGAACTACGTCAAGATGCCGATAATATGCCCTGGTCGATTTTCCAAGAAGGAACGTACACATCACCAGATGGAAAACATGCATGGCACGCTAGTATGGCAATGGATTCAAATGGAAACATAGGAATGGGTTATACAGCTATGTCTGGACCATCAACTCCAACTACAGTAAGAGTTAGTTCTTATTATACTGGACGATTTGCAGGAGATCCTATTAACACCATGACGATAGCTGAAGAACTTATAGCAAATGGAAATGGAAATGTAGGAGGGACTCGATATGGCGATTATAGTAAAATTGATGTAGATCCAGTTGATGATAAAACATTCTGGTTTATTAATGAGTATATAAACAGTGGTGGTAAAAATGTAGTTGGTGTATTTAAAATAGCACCAGATTTTAATGACGATGTTGGTGTTGTAAGTATCGATACTCCAAATGATGGTACACTTTCAAATGCTGAAACAGTTACTGTAACAATTTTCAATTACGGTATTGATGCGCAATCTAACATTCCTATTAATTTAACTATTGATGGAACTTCTATTGCCGATGAAGTATTTGCAGGACCATTAGCGTCTTCTACTTCTGCTTCTTATAGCTTTACAGCTACAGGAGATTTTTCAATTGAAGGAAATACCTATACTGTAACTGCAACTACTAATTTAGTAGGTGATGAAGATAATTCAAACGACAGTACTTCTAGAGATATTACACATTTAGAAGCAAATGATGTTGGTGTAATTGCTATGACAAGCCCAAGTACAGGGACTGGTCTTAGTGGAACAGAAACGGTTACAGTAGAAATTGAAAACTTTGGAGGCGCAACGCAAACAAATATTCCTGTATTTTATACTTTAGATGGAGGAACTCCTGTTTCTGAAACCTATCCTGGGCCAATTGCTACTGGTGAAACAGATTTGTTCTCGTTTGTTGCCACTGCAGATTTATCGGCTCTAGGATCTTATGATTTTGTAGTAGGTACCGAATTAGCAGGCGATAGTGATACTTCAAATGATGATTTAGCTGTAACTATAAACAATACATCTTGTATTCCTGAATCTAACTGTGCTGGATTTAATGACGGTGTTACAATGATTCAATTAGCAGATCAAGATATAGCTACAAATTGCGATGGTACTTCTACGGGTTATAGCGATGATACAGACATAATATTTAATTTTGTGTTAGATGATAATCCGTTCAATGGTATTTTACAAATGGGATGGGCAGATTCAGTTTATGCAATCTGGATTGATTTTAATGATAATGGAGTTTTTGAAGCTTCAGAACTTATTGAAGATGGTTTTGTTGCAACACCAGATGTAGATTTTGCTTTTACAGTCGATTTTAGCACACTTACAGGAGTAACAAATGGAAGTCATTTAATGAGACTTCGTGGAGAAGATGAAGATGGAGCTGGAGATGTTTTAAACCCATGTGACGATTTACAATTTGGTAGAACGAATGATTATACTGCTAACATCTCTGGAGTTTTAGGAGTTGAGGATCAGGCTCTTATTGATTCTGAATTAACTATTTTAAACTTAGGAAATGATCAATTTAGAGTATTATTACCAACAACTACATTAGATGAAACACTTACAGTTACTGTCACCAACATGCTTGGTCAGAAATTATTAAGTTATAATCTTGAAAATGAAAACGGTATTGGTTATGAGTATGACTTAGATATGTCGTATGCTGCTAGCGGTGTTTATTTAATTAAAGTTGGAACAAATAGATTAGGAAAAGTAAAACGTATTATTGTAGAATAAACAATAAAACAGTTTTAGAATACAAAAAAGAGCGGAATTTATTCCGCTCTTTTTTATTTAGAAAAATATTTTTCATATAGCGAAAGAGTCATTATTGGATGCTTGGAATATTTTTCCGCAGGAAAAAATAACTCAATAATTTATAAACAATAAACTAATAAAACAATTCATCTTCGAGAGTACTTCAGAATAAGAATACCTATATAAGGTTAATAATATTAATTTGATTATCAAAGTATTAATTCTGAATTATTAACAAGATTTCTTTGGGATTCTTAACTATTATATTATTTTTAACACCCTTAAAAAAGTACTAACTAAAACTTAAACTAAATGAAACTGAAAAACTATTTTCTATTTGTATTCATGTTTGCTTTAACGCTTTCTATGAATGCACAAAACGAACCTGCTGGTCCTACTTATGTAGGTTCTGTAGATTCAATGGTAATTGTACCGTCAATTGCCTCAAGATCTTATTTAGAACCTGCTGAGGTAAGTACAGCAGAAGCGAGAGACAAAAGGTCGGGACAAAACAAAGTGATTATTGGTAAAGACCCTCAAATTGAAGATGATTATTTTACTAGAAATCCTAATAAATTAGAAGGAAAAATTAGAGGTAGAGCTACTTTACTTGACTTTAACGCAGCTACAACTTTTGGAGGAACTCCAACTGATCCATCTGGTGCTGTAGGACCAAACCATTATGTAAATGTATTTAATACCGGATTTAGAATTTTTGATAAAGCTGGAAACCCATTAACAGCACAACTAGATGATAGTGTAATTTTCCCTGGTGGAGGATGTTGTGACCTTACAATTTCTTATGATAATGCTGCCGACAGATGGGTAATGACACTACTTGGAGGTGGAGCACGTGTTGCTGTTTCTGATGGGCCAAACCCTGTAACTGCAAGTTGGTTTGTATATTCTGTAGGAGCTATTAGTGATTATCAAAAATTGTCTGTTTGGAGTGATGGTTATTACATGACTGACAATACAGGTGGTGCCAATAAAGTTTGGGCATTAGAAAGAGATAAAATGCTTTTAGGTGATGCTAGTGCAGGTTTACAAGGATTTAATTTACCAGGTATCGTAACTAGTGGTTTTTATAGCCCACAGGCTTTTAATGTATCAAATGGTAATTTACCAGCTGCTGGCGGACTTCCAATTGTTTACTTACAAGATAATGCTTGGGGTGGTGTTGGAACCGACCATGTAAAAATATGGACAGTTGATGTAGATTGGGTTACTCCTGGTTCTTCAACAATTTCGGCTGCAACTGAAATTATTACAACACCATTTATTTCTGTTTTTGATGGTGGTAGTTTTGTAAACTTAGCACAACCTGGAGGTGGTACTTCAGTAGATGCTTTACAAGCTACAATTATGAATCAAGCACAATTTAGAAGATTTGCTGGGCACAATTCAGCAGTATTTAACTTTGTAGTTGATACTGATGCCGGTGGTGGAGAACTTGCAGGAGTTCGCTGGTTCGAATTTCGTCAAGATGCCGATAATATGCCTTGGACATTATATCAAGAAGGTACTTATTTAGCACCAGATGGAAAACATACATGGCACGCAAGTATGGCAATGGATTCAAATGGAAACATAGGAATGGGTTATACAGCTATGTCTGGACCATCAACTCCAACTACTGTAAGAATTAGTTCATATTATACTGGACGATTTGCAGGTGATGCTCTAGGTACTATGACAATTGGTGAAGAATTAATTAGAGCCGGTAGTGCTAATATTACGAGTACTCGTTACGGTGATTATAGTAAAATTGATGTAGATCCAGTTGATGATAAAACATTCTGGTTTATTAATGAATTAAATGATAGTGGACGTAAAAATGTAGTTGGTGTATTTAAAATAGCACCAGATTTTAATGACGATGTTGGTGTTGTAAGTATCGATACTCCAAATGATGGTACACTTTCAAATGCTGAAACAGTTACTGTAACAATTTTCAATTACGGTATTGATGCGCAATCTAACATTCCTATTAATTTAACTATTGATGGAACTTCTATTGCCGATGAAGTATTTGCAGGACCATTAGCGTCTTCTACTTCTGCTTCTTATAGCTTTACAGCTACAGGAGATTTTTCAATTGAAGGAAATACCTATACTGTAACTGCAACTACTAATTTAGTAGGTGATGAAGATAATTCGAACGACAGTACTACTAGAGATATTACTCATATGTTAGCTGCCGACATAGGTGTTATTGATATTACTGCTCCAGTAAGTGGTGAAGGTTTAGGAATGGAAACAGTTACTGTTACTATCGAAAATTTTGGTGCTGCCGATCAGTCTGGTTTTGATGTATCTTATACATTAGACGGTGCTGCTCCAGTTGTTGAGACTGTTGCTGCAACAGTAATGGCAGGTGGAACACTTTCATATTCTTTTACTGCACAAGGCGATTTTTCAGCAGTAGCAACCCATACTTTATCTGCGACTACATTATTAGTTGGAGATTCTGACCCAAGTAACGATAGTTTTGACACTACAGTTGTAAATGTTTCTTGTTTATCTAATACAAATACAACTAATTTTGATATTGGTCCAGATGCAGGAACTGTAACAGAATCTATTATAAACTTCGGAAGTGACTTTGTTATTGAAGACGCTAATGTTAGTTTAAATATTAATCACACATTTGATGGAGATTTAATAATTAATTTAATTGCACCAGACGGAACAATAGTATTACTTTCAGATACAAATGGCGATGGTGAAGACAATTATGTGGGAACTACCTTTGATGATGAAGCTGCTACAGCAATTGGCGATGGTACACCTCCATATACTGGAGATTTCCAACCTGATGGTCTTTTATCAGACCTTAACGGAATGTCATCTGCAGGAGATTGGACTCTTCAAATCACAGATACTCTTAATGGAGATGAAGGTGTATTACTAGATTGGACACTTCAATTATGTGGTGACGATGTACTTGCAGTTCAAGATAATATTTTAGAAGATTCTGAATTAGTTATCGTAAACCAAGGCAATGATCAATTTCAAGTTTTATTACCAACTACTTCATTAGATGAAACACTTACAATTACTGTAACCAACATGCTTGGTCAGAAATTATTAAGTTATAATATCGAAAATGAAAATGGTACAGGATATGTGTACGATCTAGATATGTCGTATGCTTCTAGTGGTATTTACTTAGTAAGAATTGGAAACAATACACAAGGAAATGTAAAACGTTTAATTGTTGAATAAACAATAAAACAGTTTTAGAATATATTAAAAGAGCGGAATTTATTCCGCTCTTTTTTGTATCTCAATTATTGAAATAGGCTGTGCAATGTCGCAACGATTCATCATTCGTAAACCAGCAAATTTTAACCAAATCTTCGTGTTGGTAATTTTATAATTGTCTTCTAAGTTTATGGGGTCCATCATTCGACCATCTTCTAGCTTAATTGTAAACGGACAACCTGCTTCGTTTTTCTGAACCAATATCTCTCCCTTAATAAATCCTGCTTCAAGCATTTTTTTAGATTCAATAGTTATTGCTTCTTCAGTATTTGTTTCTGTATTTTCTGAAACGTTTTTGGAAGCATCACAAGATGATGCAAATAATATAAGTGTCATGATAAGAAGTTTCATAGTCATTGATTTTAGTTTTTGTAAAATTACAAATAATGTGCCGTAATTTAAAAGAAAGCTCTTAATTGAACACTTCCCGTATGAATTGTAGATGAAGTTTCACTCTTCCTTCCAAAATAGGAAAAGTTTACATCTAAAAATTTTGTAATTTTTTTCTGAAGCAAAACACTCCATGTAAAATTTGTGCCAGGTTGTAAACCTTCTAAAAGCTGATAAGCAACTGGCGAAAACGGATTGCCCGTAAAATCATTCGAAATATATTTAAACTCTGCTGTTGCCGAAAATTTTTGACTTTTAGTATACGAAAACAATAAACCTAATTCTTGTTGATCTAAATTTTCTTCACCCGAGAGTGTATTCTCTTTGTTTAAAAAAGAATACGAAATATCTAAACGTATCGACTTATTCCATAAATAGGAAACCTTTGGATTTACTTCAAACCCTTCTAAAATAAAATTTCGTGACGGAAAATTTTCAGAAATGCTTTCCGATTTATTAATCGAATTTTTAAAATTTAATAACCAAGTTTTTGCAATCTTATGCGTAAAATTTAATTGGTGACTCTCTAATTTATTTTCTTGTAAACCAGTCGATAATAAATTTTTATTTATAGACGAAAGATACGTATAGCTTGTGGTGTATCTTTGTTTTCCACGGTTAAAAAATAACGAATTTTTAAAATTAAGACGTAATCCTAACTGATTGTCACCTTCATCTTTAAAAGGATTTATCGTAAATGAATTTCCTTCTCGCCGCACTTTACGATCTATTAAATACGAAGTTTGATTATAAAAATGAGATAGAATTTTTTTAAATCCTGTTTTTACAGACCACTGTTGCGGGTTTAAAATTAAATTTTGACTAAAGGCATTTTGATGTATTTTAACAAAAATTCGGTTTGGCAGTAACACCCTAATATACGCTGCTTCATCTTGAAATTGAGCAACTTCAAACTCTTCTAACTCCTGAATATTATTCCCGTTATAATCATTCCAAGTATAAATCCCTTGTCCGGGTTCGACTTCTAAATAGGTAAATTCTTGCTGAGGTATTACACCACTATTCGATTCTAAACTCGTGCTAAATACAATTGCATTTTTAAACAAACGCTGCGTATAAGAAACCCGCGCACTTAACGATTGCTCATCTTCTAGAGCTTCACCCGAATCTACTTCATCTTCAAATTGTACATTTCGATAGTTTGCATAAATCGATAATTGGGTGTTTGTGGTATTAAACAATTTCGATTTTAAATAATAGGTATTTGAAGTATTTACTCGCGACAATAGATTATTTTGAACGCTATCATTTTCTCGATATTGATAGCCTATTTCAGCAAATACCTTCGTGCTATCACCAATACCTGTAAACACTTCATAGGCATTAAATTTTTGAGTTAAAAGTGTAAGTGAATCCGTCACCTTATTTTTTTGTTCGTTATCTTCTAAACTAATTTTTCCGCCAACCCAACCCTTACTAAACGATTGTTTTACAACACCGTGTAATCTAAGAAAAGTTGCGTTTAACGTATCGGCGGCACTCGTTACATAACTTGTATTTAGTGAAACATGTGTTTTATTGAAGTGTAAATCGGATAGCAATAAATGCCTGCTTCCATTAAAACTTTCGCTATAATCTAATTTCTGAAACTGGTAATTACTCGTTCCTGTTTTTGGGTGCGATAAGGAAACACCACCCGTTATAAAACTTTGATTCCCTAAAGGATTTTCTAGTGTCCAATCACGATTAAATTCGACATTGTAAATTCGTTCAATTGTATTAAAGTCTTCCTGAATATAATTAAATGTTGCAAATCCGTCGACTAAAAGTCCGTTATCGTTTTTTAAAATGGTTTGCTTACCAGAAATTCGTGCAGCAAAACCATCATTATTCGAATCGTCTAAAGATGAAAATAAATTTAAATCGTTGCTACTTCCTGTTAACTCAAAATTAAAAGTTGTTTTTTCTGAAGGTTGGTAGCTTCCATAAACCCCTGCAAGTTGTTGTTTGGTTGGAGCGACTAGCTGAATAACAGGCTCGTAGTTTCCTTGTAAAACTCCCGAAATAGGCGCAATAAATTCAAATATCCGACTTATCGCATTTGCGTCACTTATTATATAGTTTCCATTATTTTCGCCAACCAAAGTAAAACGAACATTAAAAAGTTCGTCTTCAGGATTGTTCGAAAACACAAATATTTCTTCGCTACCAAAAAGTTCTTTTTTGTAAAGTATTTTATTTTCTGAAAAGCTATCAGGTATTGCAGAAGGAGCCGTCATATTACTTTGTTCGTCTCCTGCATTTATCAAAATAGCTACTTGTTCTTCGGAAAGATTTTGTTGAAGCGGCTGATTTTTCGCATCACTTTCAGAATAAACATAGGCTCCAATACTGAAAGTTTTGTTCGAATATTCGCCACCACCATAACCAATAAAACGTGTAAAATTTCGATCGGTAAATTGATACTCTACCCTAATTCGCATATTACTTGTAATAGGATATGTTGCATTAAATCGAATTTCTCCAGCATTATAATCAATTACATAATCTTTGTTTTCACCTCGTTGCAACAACAACCCATTTATATATACCCGTTCACTTCCTGAAACAATTAAAATAAATAACTCGCCATTTGGCCCAATTAATTTATAGGGTCCTTGGTTTCCTTCTTGCCCTAAAAATTCACTTTTCGAAAACACGCCACGAACTAATGCTCCCGATGCAAATAGCCTAGTTTTCGAACTGTCTTTATGAGTTAGTGTAGCTTCCAAAGAAATACCTTGCACCTTTTTTGTAAAATTTCCAAAGTAGGTATTGTCGTTTTGAAGATTAATATCGCCAGCGCGAATTTTCCAAGTATCGCTAAAAAGCTCGATAAATATTTGATCGAATTCGTCTAAATTTTGAGAATACCCACCTTCTTGAGTTGGTATATTGGCATCTTGTATCGATGCACGAATCGAAACCTTATCACTTAACTTTCCTGTTATTTGTAAATCTAATTCGGAGTTTACAACAGCATTTTGATTGTTTCCAATTGATATACCACGAGAAATACTCCCCGAAGTTGTTAAGCCATCGAAAAATGTTACGTTCGTTTCTTTCGAACTTTCTTGTAGCGAGTACAATCTTTCGATAGCGCCATTACTATCAACTATTATTTTTGGATCTAGTTTAAAATACTTTCGCGTTAAAAATTTAGGATACTTAACATAGTTAATTGTTATTGAATCTGTTTCTTTTTTTAATGCTTCGGAAAGGATTAAAACACCAGTTTTATAATTTATTTGGTACAGCGATGTGTCTATCTTTTTTCTGAAGCCATCAAATATTTCAAAACGAATAGGGTTAATACTCACGCTATCGACCTGTATACTATCGCGTACAGGAACTTTTTTGGTTTGGTAATTTTCAGAAATATCCTGAGCATTAACCAAGCCACATATAAAAACAGTAAATAGTAAAAAATAAAACTTCACAGTTATAAAACAGATTCTAGCTTAAAATATTTTGTTTATTACTTTTTGATAACACATATCGAAAAATCATTTGTAAAAGTACAATCTTAATTACTTTAGTTGAACTATTAATTAGCATCTTACGAAGATGTAAAAGATACTAAAATAATGAAAATTATATCATATAATGTAAATGGCATTCGTGCAGCAATGAAGAAAGGTTTTATCGATTGGCTGCAACAAACGAACCCCGATGTAATCTGCCTTCAGGAAATAAAAGCTATGCAAGAACAAGTAGATGTCGAAGCGCTTGAAGCAATAGGTTATAAGTATCATTATTGGTTTAGCGCTCAAAAAAAAGGCTATAGTGGCGTTGCTATTTTTTGTAAAACCAAACCAAATCATATCGAGTATGGAACAGGAATCGATTATATGGATTTTGAAGGACGAAACCTTCGTGTCGATTTTAACGATGTTTCTATCATGAGTTTGTACCTGCCAAGTGGTACAAACATTGCTCGCTTAGAACATAAGTTTAAATTTATGGCCGACTTTCAGAAATATGTAAACAAATTAAAAAAGGAGTTACCTAACCTTGTTATTTGTGGCGACTATAATATTTGTCATGAAGCCATCGATATTCACAATCCGGTTGCAAATAAAAACACTTCGGGCTTCCTTCCTGTCGAACGCGAATGGATTGGCAATTTCATGAAGTCAGGTTTTATCGATTCGTTTCGTTTTTTAAATAAAGAACCACATAATTATACATGGTGGAGTTATCGAGCAAATTCGAGGGCTAACAACAAAGGCTGGCGCATTGATTATCATATGGTTAGTCAACCATTACAAGAAAACATAAAACGCGCCGTTATATTACCAGAGGCAAAGCACAGTGATCATTGCCCGTTAATGGTCGAATTACAATTTTAATTCACCTCTCCTTTTTTTAAGGCGGGGTGCCCAAAGGGCGGGGTGGTAAAAAGAGCTAATAATTAAGTTACAAGAATCAATACCTACAATATGTTTAAAAATATTTTCTTCGGAATAGTAATCGCAATAGTTTCATCTTCCTGTGTTTCTTCAAAAATATATGAAGATTTAAACCGAAAATACAACACACTTAAAGTTGAAAATGAATCGTTATTATCGCAATTAGATAATTGCTCAGGAAATGGCGAATCAGTTTCCGTAGAAAAACTAAAAAAAGACATTGAAAAACTTAAAGCTGAAAAAAGTAGGTTGGCAATGGATCTTGCTGCAAGTAAAAGTAATTACGATCGTTTAAAAGAATCGTACGATGCTTTAGAAGCAAATAGTTCTTCTTCATTAACAGAAAACCTCGAACGTAATCGAAAATTATTAGTTGAACTAGAAGCCAAAGAAAATGCGTTGGCCGAAGAAAGTGCACGACTCGAACAAGTTAAAAAAGACCTAGAAGAACGCTCGAAGCGTGTTTCAGAATTAGAAGCAATAATTGCAGCAAAAGATGCTAAGATGCGTGCGCTAAAAGATGCGATTTCTGCTGCGCTTACAAATTTTGAAGGCAACGGACTAACGATAGAACAACGCGATGGAAAAGTGTATGTTTCGATGGAAAATAAATTGTTATTTGAAAGTGGAAGCTGGGCAGTTAATACCCGCGGTCGAGAAGCAGTTGTAGCTCTTGGCAAGGTCTTGGCACAAAATCCCGAGATTGCTGTTTTAATTGAAGGACATACAGATAATGTAACTTATAGTGGAAATGGAAATATTGAAAACAACTGGGATCTTTCGACAAAACGAGCGACAGCAATTGTTTCAATATTAATTGAAAATAGTGATATTTTAAAAGAAAACCTGACAGCAGCAGGACGCGGGAAGCATGTGCCTGTAACTACAAATGAAACATTGGAAGGGCGCTCTAAAAACCGTAGAATAGAAGTTATTTTAACACCTAAGCTAGATGAAATTAATAGATTGTTAAGCGATATGTAACCGTTTTGTTTTTCGATTTCCCGAAATTGTGGGTGAGGGTTTTTTATTACCCAAACAAATGCCGAACGACGTCGTGTACTTTAGAAACTTTAATGATGTTTATAGTATAATTTGTTTTGGGAAGTTTGCAGTATTTTGAAATTACAATTGATTTAAACCCTAATTTTTCGGCTTCCTGTATACGTTGGTTAACACGGTTAACAGGACGTACTTCCCCTGCGAGTCCAATTTCGGCAGCGAAACACATTGTTTTCTCAATCTCAATATCAACATTCGATGAAAGTACAGCTGCAATCACAGCTAAATCTATGGCAGGATCATCGACAGTAATTCCCCCCGTAATATTTAAAAACACATCTTTTGCACCTAGTTTAAATCCGGCGCGTTTTTCTAAAACTGCTAAGATCATATTAAGGCGTTTGGCGTTATAACCTGTGGTGCTACGCTGCGGAGTGCCATAAACGGCGGTGCTTACCAGTGCTTGAATTTCAATCATAAGTGGGCGCATACCTTCTAGTGTAGCCGAGATTGCTGTACCACTTAGGTTTTCTTCATTTTTAGAAATTAGTATTTCTGAAGGATTGGTCACTTCTCGTAAACCGTTGCCTTGCATTTCATAAATACCTAATTCATTGGTAGATCCAAACCTGTTTTTTTGTGCGCGAAGAATTCTGTAAACATGATTTCGATCACCTTCAAATTGCAAAACACAATCGACCATATGTTCTAATATTTTTGGTCCAGCGATGTTTCCATCTTTAGTAATATGCCCTATAAGCACAACAGGCGTGTCTGTTTCTTTTGCAAATTTTATAAGCTCGGTGGCACATTCACGTATTTGCGAAATACTTCCGGGGCTACTTTCGATACTATCAGTATGAAGAGTTTGTATCGAGTCGATGACAACAATATCGGGTTCGATTTCTTCTATTTGCTGAAATATATTTTGGGTTTTAGTTTCAGTTAATATATAACAAGTTTCAGAATTCGGATAAATGCGCTCGGCGCGCATTTTAATTTGCTGGGCACTTTCTTCGCCAGAAACATACAAAGTTTTATAAGGTAATTGTAAAGCAACCTGAAGCATTAAAGTACTTTTCCCAATACCAGGTTCACCGCCAAGAAGAATGAGTGACCCAGGCACTATTCCGCCTCCAAGTACACGGTTTAGTTCGGTGTTTTTTGTGTTTAATCTGGCTTCAGAAATTATAGAAATATCGTTTATCTTTTGCGGTTTCGAAATTCGCTTCGAAGGGCTTTTAGAAGATTTCCAGCTTACTTTTTCCGCTTTTTGAATAACCTCTTCTGCAATCGTATTCCATTCTTTACAGCCCGAGCATTGCCCTTGCCATTTTGAAAATTGTGTTCCGCAATTTTGACAGAAAAAAGTGGTTTTTACTTTAGCCATAATTCTTTCAGCTAAAATAGATATATTTACAAAGTAATCATTCTTATTTTAATGAAACAAGTATTTTTTTCTTGTTATTTGTCACACGGTATATTGTAGCTCAAGATTAAGAGATAGAAAAACAATTTCAGAATTAAATATAAAAATTGAACAATCTTTAGTTTGAACCCGCGAGGAGGAACTAGCAATTGTTAACCACTTTAAGTATATATAGACTTGAACCAATTAATACCAAAACCT
>Ga0256847_1000852_pt1 | contig 17285 bp, 11 predicted proteins | sample TeddybearmetaG_FD_189099 | JGI IMG/M metagenome (GOLD analysis project Ga0256847, IMG submission 189099) | Hydrothermal vent microbial communities from East Pacific Rise, Pacific Ocean - Teddybear | ecosystem: Environmental > Aquatic > Marine > Hydrothermal vents | place: Pacific Ocean: East... | reverse complement strand
TGCCATCGGTATCTTCATCGACACTATATAAACCATCTTCGAATGAGATTTGATTGTCTGCAAACAATGTTACACGTTGGTTTAAATCTTCAGCAATTGGGTTGTTTACATAATTAAAGTTCGAATACTTTCCACGTGCAATAAAAGGCTGTGCATAATATTGAATAGTAAGTTCGGGATTAATCGTATAGTTTACTCGTAAAGTTGCACTAAGTGTTTCTTGATCGATTTCGCTTGTAATATATCTCATGGTGCCATTAAAATCGCGTTGTGTAACATATTGCGTTTTATTAGGACTATCTCTATATTCTGTCGATAACGAAATACTTAAAGCATCAAGGGGTTGGTATCTAAACCGAACTTCATATCGTTTAAATCCAAAATTATTTTGTTTTGTTTGTGAATTTACATGACCTAAGGTCATACTAAATTTTTTATTTTGGTCGGTACCAGAAAATAGAAACCAAAAATTTTCTTGAGAGAAACGCCAGCGAGGCCCACCTCTTAAAAAGGTGTTTATAAAAATTCTAGGTTTATGTCCAAACCCAGCATCGGTCCACCAATTATTTTTATAATTTATATTTCCGTTTAAATTGTATTCGATGCGGTTGTAATTTCCTTCAAAATCAAAAGTTGTAAACTGACTTGCTCTTAAATTAGCACGACGATACCAACTCGTTGGTTTATTAAACAATCTGGTAACATTTACATATTGACGAATTTCATCGGCTTGTCTTAAAAACCCTATATCGTTTAGTTCTAACTCTGGCGAACGCCAATTTCCTCCTACATTATATTGCCAATTTCCTCCACCAGACTTTCCAAACTCTAATCGTCCTCCTGTTCCGGTTAATGAAGTTCTTGTTGGGTCGAATTCAACATGTCCTGCATCAATACGTTGAAACAAATGCGTAAGCGATTGTTGGGTTCGGGAAATGGCATCTTCACTTCCAGATACATTACTCAATACAAAATCGCCTCTAACGTAGTATTTGCGTTCTTTCCAATTGTGTCTAAAATCTAAACCTCCAGTGTAGGCACTTTTGTGAAGAAAATCTAAGTTACCTTCCAAATTTCGGTTAGTTGCTGTAAAAATCCCGCCTATATATGAATTTCTGTCATTAAAATCTTTTTGTAACCTTCCGACGAAATAATTGGTGAGAGGTTCAACTAACTCACGTCTTTTTTCTCCAACTTCATCTAAATTATTTAAAAAATCTTGATCATCACTTAAACGAATTTTAGCAAATTCTTTAGCAGTTACACTTTCTAAAACTCCAATAGACCAACCATTTTTTGTTTTTCCACTAAATTTTGCAGCACCTAATATCGTTGTATTGTCTGGTATATCTGCAAATTCGCCTAAACTTCCATTGGTTGTTGTAAAACCTTGAGGGCTTCTACCTATACGACGTGAAAAAAACAGATTGTCTTGGTTGCCGCTAAATCTATAATCGAAAATATTTTTATTTTCAACGAAAAAAGGACGTTGTTCACGAAAGAAAATTTCAAAACCATCGAGTGCAATTGCACCTGGGTCGGCTTCTACTTGTCCAAAATCGGGATTAATAGTTAAGTCTAAGGTAAGGTCGTTTGTTATTCCCATTTTAACATCAATACCTCCAGTTAATTGTGTGGCGCTTCCGTCTCGAAAAGGATTGCCAGCTTCGGCTGGAAAGGTGTTTAATTGTGAAACTAGATAGGGTTGTATTTCTAATTGTTTTTGTGGTTTTAACCCTATTAAACCTTTTAAAACTCCAAATTCGCTTACCCAACCTGGTGCGTTAGGTAATACAGGTTGCCATAACGAACGCTCTTCATTTCTAAAATACCTACGTGTAGATTGTAATCCCCACTCCTGTTCTTGTTTGTTGCTAAATCGCAACTGGCTTAATGGAATTCGCATTTCGGCGGTCCAACCCTCATCATCAATTTGTGTTTTTGCATACCAAATAGGATTCCAACTAGAGTCCCAATCGTTTCCATTATCAGAAATAAACTCATCACCTTTTACACCTGCGGCAGTTATTGTAAATGAAAAACCAGTTCGGTCATCATTATAACTATCAATATTTATTTCAATCCAATCGCCTTCAAAACCATCTCGGCGCGAAAGGCGTTTTACAATTCCAGCTGGATCGGCATCAAAACATCTAAAGGCGAAATAGATGTTTTTATCGTCATAAACTATTTTAAATTTCGTTTGCTCTGTTGGCGCTGTGCCATTATCGGGCTGGTTTTCAACAAAATCGCTTGTCCATTCTACAGCATTCCAGGCAGCGTCGTCAATAATGCCATCAATTTTAGGAGCATCATCATTAGCAACAGCTTTTGTAGTGTAGCTTTTTTTTCCTGAAACAGATTCGGTTTGAGAAAATATTGTAGTAGAATAACAAAAACAAAGAATAAATAAAAGAATTTGATTGCGTCCCATATTTTGGTTAGTTTTTATTAAAGACATTAATTTCTTTAATATGTGACACAATTAATAATTTTTAGGAGAAGTTTAACTTTTTGCTGTGTTTTAAAAAGAATTTTTTAGTGATGATATCTTGTTAAATTGAAGCTACTTAGTTAGCATAAAAGCGGTATCTTTAAGATTATTTTTTACCATTATGAATAAATTAATTTCTAAGAAAAAACCAGCTTATTCAATTTCTACCTTGTTATCAAATTACTTAACAAATCACGGTAGAAATATAATGATTCCAATTTATTACGATGACCTTTTACGATTTCAAGGCGGAATTGCTATTTATGACGAGAATGGAGAAGATACCCTTTGGTTAAGCACTTATTTTGCCGAACACGAACGCGATGAAATTGAACTTAGTTTAAAAAAAATGTACACTATTTTGCATTCCGACGGGAGCGAAATGATGATTCCTTATTTAAATATTGATAGCATCGATTTTTGCACATTCGGGAACACAAAACCTTTTCGTGTAAAAGTGCGAAATGTTTTAAATGATAATTATATTTTTTTATACATAAAGAAAGCTGATGCTTCTAGAATTTATGGACTAGAATTAGAACATTTATTATCTCCAAATCATATTAATTTTTTAGTACATGGTAACACCTTAATCGAAGAACATATTTCAGGAATTCCAGGGGATGATTTTATTAAAAACAACTTAGATTCTTGTTCAGAACAAGAAAAAAAAGAAATAGCAAAAGAGTTTGTAAAGTTTAATGAACGCTGTTTTGTTAGATTGCTTGGAGATATGCGATCTTATAATTATGTAATGGTCTTAACACATGATTTTGATAGAATTCAATACAGAATTCGATCGATTGATTTTGACCAACAAAGTTATGAAGGAAACTTAAAAGTTTATAAGCCACAATTTTTAAAGGAGAATAATAAATTAGTAGAAATGACCCTACATGTTTTGCAAGAAGAGTCAATCGAACAATATAAACTAGAAGAGCGTTCGTTATTAGCTAAAAGGGCTACAAATGAACAGGATCGAATAAACGAATTGTTAGATTGTATGATTAATGATACAATTTCTACCCCTAATAAGATTAAAGAATTAAAAAAAGAATTATTTAAACTTACTGGAGATATTAACTTCAAGAAGGCCCACAATATGGGTGAAATATTGAAAAGTGCCTTAGACTATATAGTTCGAAATTACAAAAATGAAAATCCATATATTATTTCTAAAATTGATTAAGAATATTAACTAACCATCTATTAAAGACACATGAAAATAAAAAAGGTATTGGTCGCCAACCGAGGAGAAATTGCTATAAGAATATTAAGAGCATGTGCCGAAATAAATTTACAAACAGTTGCGATTTACACGTTCGAAGATCGTTATTCTCAACACCGTTACAAAGCTGATGAATCGTACCAAATTGGCAATAATGACCAACCTTTAAAACCTTATTTAAATAGCGATTTAATTATTGCTATGGCTAAAGAAAAAAATGTAGATGCCATTCATCCAGGGTATGGGTTTTTATCAGAAAACTCTGATTTTGCACGTAAATGTGCAAAAAATGGAATTATTTTTATAGGCCCCGACCCTAAAGTTATGGATGCTTTAGGCGATAAGATTACAGCAAAAAAGATAGCGATTGCATCAAACGTTCCGGTTATAAAAAGTAATACTAAAAAGTTAAGTTCTTTAAAAATTGCTATTTCTGAAGCAAAAAAAATTGGGTATCCTGTGATGCTTAAAGCTGCATTTGGAGGTGGCGGAAGAGGGATGCGAGTTGTTAGAAGTACTGAAGAATTAGAATTGTTTTTCGACTCTGCAAAAAATGAATCATTAAATGCTTTTGGTGATGACACTATGTTTTTGGAAAAGTATGTAGAAAATCCAAAACATATTGAAGTGCAAATTGTAGCCGATAATCATGGTACAATTCGGCATTTATTTGAAAGAGATTGTTCGGTGCAAAGACGGCATCAAAAAGTAATAGAACTAGCACCATCATTTAATGTTTCAGAAAAAGTAAAAAAACAGTTATATAAATATGCTTTAGCAATTGCTAAAAAAGTTAACTATAATAATGTTGGTACGGTCGAGTTTTTAGTCGATTCTAAAGATAACATTTTCTTCATTGAAGTTAATCCGCGTATCCAGGTTGAGCATACAGTTACCGAAATGGTAACAGGAGTCGATTTAATAAAAACGCAAATATTTGTAGCAGGAGGCTATAAATTAGCAGATCAGCAAATAAAAATTTATGATCAAGAATCACTAGCGACATATGGATTTGCAATGCAATGTAGGTTAACAACCGAAGATCCTGAAAATAATTTCACTCCCGATTATGGTACTATAACAACCTATAGAAGTGCTTCGGGTATGGGAATACGTCTCGATGCAGGGAGTATTTATCAATCCTATAAAGTGAGTCCGTTTTTCGATTCGATGCTTGTAAAAGTTTCGGCACATGGAAGAACACTTGACGGAGCCGTACGTAAAATGAAACGAGCTTTAAAGGAGTTTCGTATTAGAGGAGTAAAAACCAATATTCGTTTTTTACAAAATGTAATTGATCATGATATTTTTAAGGAAGGAAAAGCAACCGTAAATTTTATACAAAAAACACCTTCGTTATTTAATATAAAATTATCGCAAGATCGAACCTCAAAAGTGCTTAATTATTTAGGAGAAGTTATTGTAAATACAAATCCAGATGTAAAATATATTGACGAATCGAAAGTGTTTAGATCCCCTAAAGTTCCTTCGTTTGAAGCAGTTTCAGAATTTCCAAAAGGAACAAAAGATTTACTTACAGAATTAGGCCCCGAAAAATTTTGCGCTTGGTTAAAGAAGGAAACCAAAATACATTATACCGATACTACGATTCGCGATGCACACCAATCGTTATTAGCAACTAGAATGCGAACATTTGATATGCTAAAAGTTGCCGAAAGTTTTGCGAAAAATCACCCAAATACTTTTAGTATTGAAATGTGGGGCGGAGCAACCTTCGATGTTTGTTTAAGATTTTTAAATGAAAGTCCGTGGACTCGGTTAAGGGAACTTCGAAAATTAATTCCAAATATTTTATTCCAAATGTTATTGAGAGGATCAAATGGAGTTGGATACAAAGCATACCCAGATAATTTAATTGAAAAATTTATTGAGAAGTCTTGGGAAAATGGAATCGATATTTTTAGAATCTTTGATTCATTAAACTGGGTAAAAGCAATGGAGCCAAGTATTAATTATGTAAGAAATAAAACGGGAGGAATTGCTGAAGCAGCAATTAGTTATACAGGTGATATTTTAGATGTTAAGCAAACAAAATACAATTTAAAATATTATACACAATTAGCAAAAGATCTCGAAAATGCTGGTGCACATATGATTGCCATAAAAGACATGGCAGGCTTATTAAGTCCATATGCAGCAACCGAATTAATAGGAGCGCTAAAAGATACATTAACGATTCCGCTTCACTTGCACACACACGATACTTCATCTTTGCAGTCTGCAACTTATTTAAAAGCAATCGAATCGGGCGTAGATGTAATTGATGTTGCTTTAGGTGGTTTATCGGGATTAACTTCACAGCCCAATTTTAATGCTATTGTCGAAATGGTTAAACATCAAGACAGATCGCATAAGTTTGATATCGAGAAATTAAACCAGTTTTCAAACTACTGGGAAGATGTTCGAGAATTGTATTATCCTTTCGAATCGGGTTTAAAATCTGGTACAGCCGAGGTCTATAAGCATGAAATTCCAGGTGGTCAATATTCAAATTTACGACCACAGGCAATTGCTCTTGGAATTGGAGATCGATTCGATGAGGTAAAAAAAATGTATGCACAGGTTAATACCTTATTTGGTAATTTGGTAAAAGTTACACCCAGTTCGAAAGTGGTTGGTGATATGGCAATTTTTATGGTAACAAATGACTTGACTCCAGAAGATGTTTTAGAAAGAGGGAGTGAGATTTCATTTCCTGAGTCGGCCATAAATTTTTTTAAAGGAGATTTAGGTCAGCCACTAGGAGGCTTTCCGAAGAAAATTCAAAAAATAATATTAAAAAGTATTAAACCCTATTCTGAAAGACCAAACAAACATTTAAAACCTATAGATTTTGATATAGAATATAAGATCTTTCATAAAAAATTTCAAAAGGGGTTTACGCGTCCAATTGAATTTGAAGATTTTTTATCCTATAGTTTATATCCAAGAGTATTCGAACAGGCGCATGAGAAATATAAAATGTATGGAAATATAGCAATTCTGCCTACTGAAAACTTTTTCTACGGAATGAAAGTTGGAAAAGAAATATTGGTAGAATTAGAACCTGGAAAAACCATTATTGTAAAATTACTTTCTATTGGAAACCCTGACGATAACGGGATGCGTATCATATTTTTTAAAGTGAATGGTGAAAATAGATTTGTGGAAATTTTAGATACATCTTTAAACATAAAAAAAGAAGAAAATATTAAAATAGATACCGAAAATCCGAATCAACTAGGAGCACCTCTACAAGGTTTATTATATAAGGTTTTGGTTAAAAAGGGGCAAGAAGTTAAAAAGAATGATCATCTATTTATTATTGAAGCTATGAAAATGGAAAGTACTATAACCGCTACAAAAACAGGTAAAATAAAATCGATTACTTTAAAAGAGGGGAGTATGGTAATGAAAGACGATTTAATTATCACTTTAGAATGATACGCTTATAATTTCTTAGCCCTTTAATAAAAGGCACTTTCGAACTAATGTATAAGGAGTAAAAATTAAACTGTTAGCGCTTGTTTTTCAAATAAATAATAGTACATTTGCACCCCGATTTATCCAAAAAGAAGGAATGTTTAACACTGCTTGTAGGTGAATATAAGTAGCAAAATTAATAAAAGTGGATACATTAAGTTATAAAACAATATCAGCTAATAAAGGAACCGTTACAAAAGAATGGTTACATGTTGATGCCGATGGACAAACATTAGGACGTCTTGCTTCAGAAGTTGCAAAACGTTTAAGAGGAAAACATAAACCAAATTTTACACCACACGTAGATTGCGGAGATAATGTAATTATTACAAACGCCGACAAGATCGTTTTGACGGGTAATAAATGGGATGATAAAACCTATATTCGTCACACTGGCTATCCAGGAGGGCAACGTAGTTTGACTGCCAAAGAATTATTCAGCAAAGATCCTACGCGAGTTGTAGAAAAAGCCGTAAAAGGAATGCTTCCTAAAAATAAATTAGGAGCAGCCTTATTTAGAAATTTGAAAGTGTATTCTGGAACAGATCATGGTCAAGAAGCACAAAAACCTAGAACAATTAAATTTAACTAAATCAAGTAATGGAAGTTATTCACAAAATTGGTAGAAGAAAAACTGCTGTTGCTCGTATTTATATTTCTAAAGGAAAAGGAAATATAACGGTTAACAAAAGAGCATTTGAAGATTATTTCACAACTGCAACTTTACAATATAAAGTTATGCAACCATTAGCATTAACCGATAACGAAGGTGTCTTCGATATTAAAGTAAATGTGTTTGGTGGTGGAATTACGGGACAAGCCGAAGCAATTCGTCTTGCTATTTCAAGAGCTATGTGTGAACTAAACGAGGAACACAGATTGGTTCTAAAACCAGAAGGTTTGTTAACTAGAGATCCTAGAATGGTTGAGCGTAAGAAATTCGGACAGAAGAAAGCGCGTAAAAAATTCCAGTTCTCAAAACGTTAATAAAACCGTACCATCTTTATGGTGGTACATTCGTTCATTTATTATTATTAAAAAAAGCTGTTATTTCCTATAAATGGAAAGTTAGTTTAGCATCTAAACCAAAGCAATTCTTTGGTTGCTATCTAATACAGAACGTAAACTAAAACAAAAATGGCAAACAAATTAGAAGTCAAAGAATTATTAGACGCAGGTGTACATTTTGGTCACCTAACGCGTAAGTGGAATCCCAACATGGCCCCTTATATCTACATGGAGCGTAATGGAATTCATATTATTAATCTTTACAAAACTGTTGCAAAAATTGATGAGGCCAATGAGGCACTTAAAAAAATTGCAGCTAGTGGAAGAAAGATTTTATTCGTAGCAACCAAAAAACAAGCGAAAGATATAGTTGCAGAAAAAGCAGGAAATGCTAATATGCCTTATATTACTGAAAGATGGCCTGGTGGAATGCTTACAAATTTTGTAACCATCCGAAAAGCAGTTAAGAAAATGGCTACAATCGACCGTATGAAACAAGATGGAACGTTTATGACATTGTCTAAAAAAGAACGTTTACAAGTAACTCGTTTACGTGCAAAATTAGAGAAGAACTTAGGTTCAATTACTGATATGACACGCCTTCCTGGAGCATTGTTTGTTGTTGATACAAATCGCGAACACATCGCTGTAAAGGAAGCTATCAAATTAAAAATTCCAATTTTTGCTATGGTCGATACTAATAGTGACCCTCGCGAAGTTGATTATTTAATTCCATCAAACGACGATGCTTCAAAATCTATCGATAAAATTATAACTTCAGTTTCTGAAGCAATTATTGAAGGTTTAGCCGAGAGAAAAGCTGGAAAAGATAAAGAGAATACTCCTCCTGTTGCTAATGAAAAGCCTAAGGCTAAAGTTGAAGATAAGAAGGAAGTGGTTAAAGATGAAACAAAGAAAGAAGAAGTTGCAGTAGCAACTAAGGAAGAAGAATAAATTTTTCAAAAATAAAACCAAGTCGTTCTAGCTACATCATTAATTTGAACGTACTGAACGACTTTTTTTAATATAAAACAAATAAAATTTTTAAATCATGGCAAAGATAACAGCCGCAGAAGTAAATAAATTAAGAAAAGCTACCGGAGCAGGTATGATGGATTGTAAAAATGCTTTAGTTGAAGCCGAAGGAGATTTCGACAAAGCAATTGCAATACTTCGTAAAAAAGGACAAAAAATTGCTGATAAAAGAGCAGATAGAGATTCTAGCGAAGGAGCAGTAATTGCAAAAGTAAATGATAATGCAACTAAAGGTGTTATTGTTTCTTTAAATTGTGAAACCGATTTCGTAGCAAAAAATTCAGATTTTGTTAAAATTGCACATGAAATGGCGGCATTGGCTTTAAACGTTTCTTCAAAAGAAGATTTTTTAGCACAGAATTTTAACGGAATGACTGTTCAGGAAAAATTAATTGAGCAAACAGGAGTTATTGGAGAAAAAATTGAGATTGGTGACTTTAAAGTATTAGAAGCACCGTTTGTTGGTTTTTATATACATGCAGGAAATAAAATTGCTGCTTTAACTGGTCTTTCAGATTCTTCTGAAAAAGCAGCAACAGTTTCAAAAAATGTTTCGATGCAAGTTGCTTCTATGGGAGCTAAGACATTATCTTATAAAGATTTTGACCCTTCTTTCGTTGCTTCAGAAACTGAAGCACGTATTGCTGTAATTGAAAAAGAAAATATTGAACTAGGTCGTTTAGGAAAAACCCTAAAAAATGTACCTCAATATATTTCAAGAGCACAATTAACTGATGCTGTTTTAGCAAAAGCTGAAGCAGATATCAAAGATCAGTTGAAAGCAGAAGGAAAGCCTGAACAAATTTGGGATAAAATTGTACCTGGAAAACTAGAGCGTTTTATTAGCGATAATACAACCCTAGACCAAGAACAATGTTTACTTGATCAAGATTACATTATGGATGAGAAGCAAAGTGTTGCTGAATATGTAGATGAAAACAGTGTTAGTGTTGTAGCTTTCGAAAGAGTTTCCTTAAGCTAAGAGAGGTCGTTTAAAACTTCTTATAAAATAAAATCCCCACTAATAATTTTAGTGGGGATTTTATTTATAATTTAATTAATTATCTATTCGTTCAATAGTAAGGTTTCCAATTGTACGAGTAACTCCACCAGAATTTCCAAGCGGAGGATCAACAATAGTACTTATTGTACCTTGAGGTGTTGTTGCTTCATTTGCAGCTGTATAGGTGTCACCATTATCGGTTCCAGCATCTAATGCATTTAAAGCTAAATTAAGAGTTTCAACCAAGGTGTTACTACTAGCTTCTAAACTTACACCATCAATACCCACAAACCAATCTGGGCTTGGTGAAAGAGCAGAAACAAAACTTATAGACGTTTTATCCGGATCAATATCAACTGTAATAGTTTGGGATTCTATAGGACCTCCTGAAGAAGACGCAGTAGAGACAAAAAAGTCAACACTATCTTCACCACCTTGACTTTGTAATTCTGAAACTAATGCCGATGAATCCCCAGTTTCTGCTAAAGTTTTCAATCCAGCTGAAGCAGGCGCACCAATATTAAATACACTTTTTGAAGAATTATGTACCGCTACCAAAATTCCTGAAAACGAAGGGTTAGAAGGGTAATCTGTAGGGTATGAAGCTTCTGTAAAGTTCGGTGTAAAGGTAATGCGATATGTTGCAATAACTGGATCACCGCCACCGCCACCGCCATTATCATCTGTTGAGTCATCACTACTTGAACAACTCCAAAGAATTGTAAGTAAAATTAAAGAAATTGAAAATAATTTATTCATAATTTTTTTTGTTAAAGATAGTAAATAAAAATAATTGGGACTATACGAACTAAACTAAGATAAAAAAATAATTTTTTATAACTATATTTGCACAAATTAGATTTAAAAAATGCATTATAAAAGAATATTGCTAAAACTTTCTGGAGAGGCATTAATGGGAAACCGAAACTACGGAATAGATCCAGATCGTTTAGATGAATATGCTAAAGAAATTAAACAACTTGTCGAAAAAGGTGTTGAAGTTGCCATTGTTATAGGAGGTGGTAATATTTTTAGAGGACTTGCAGGAGCAAGTCAAGGTATGGATCGTGTGCAAGGAGATCACATGGGGATGCTTGCAACCGTAATTAATGGATTAGCATTACAAAGCGCTCTTGAACATAATGATATTCCTACTCGCTTACAATCTGCGATTAAGATTAATGAAGTTGCTGAACCATTTATTCGAAGAAGAGCGTTGCGCCATCTTGAAAAAGGACGGGTAGTAATCTTTGGTGGCGGAACAGGAAATCCATATTTTACAACTGATTCGGCCGCAGTTTTACGTGCAATTGAAATTAAAGCTGATGTTATTTTAAAAGGGACTCGTGTTGATGGTATTTATACAACCGATCCCGAGAAAGATTCAACAGCCACAAAATTCGATTTTATTACTTTTGATGATGTTCTTAAAAAAGGACTTAAAGTTATGGATACAACAGCCTTTACCCTAAGTCAAGAAAACGAATTGCCAATTATTGTATTTGATATGAATACAAAAGGAAACTTATTAAAAGTTGTTTCTGGAGAAAAAATTGGAACCAAAGTAAATTTATAAAGAATTATTATTTGGCTTAATATTTGAAAGCTAATGGTTAAAAAATAAGAAATGGAAGAAGAAATTGATTTTATAATAAGTAGCACTGAAGAAGCAATGAGTAATGCAATTAAGCATTTAGAAAAAAAACTCATGAATATTCGTGCAGGGAAGGCATCTCCTTCGATGCTTAGTGGTGTTATGGTCGATTACTATGGAACCCAGACACCCCTTAATCAAGTTGCAAATGTAAACACTCCCGATGGAATGACACTCTCTATTCAGCCTTGGGAAAAATCACTTATTCCTGAAATTGAAAAAGGAATTCAAATGGCGAACCTTGGTTTTAACCCCATGAATAATGGAGAAAGTATAATTATTAATGTACCACCACTTACCGAAGAACGTCGAATTGAATTAACTAAACAAGCAAAAACCGAGGCCGAAGATTCAAAAATCGGGATTCGAAATGATAGAAAATCTGCTAATAATGAAATTAAAGAACTAGATATTTCTGATGATCTTAAGAAAAATTTAGAAATTGATATACAAGAAAAAACAAATAAGTACGTTTCTAAAATAGATGAAATTCTATCTCATAAAGAGAAAGAAATCATGACTGTTTAATTATCTAACTAAATTACAAACTGGCTTTGTAATTACTCTTGCAGATGAAGCTTTTACTTTCTATAAAACACATAGTGCTTTTTATGTGTTTCATCTTTATAATGTCTAGTGCATTTTCACAAACACAAAATATTGTTAGAAAAGATTCTTCAAAACAAGAGCAGCCAAGTGCTTTTAAAACAGGGTTTTATCCTTTATCTTTTTTTGATTTTGATTTGCGGTATCTTGTAAAATATAATAATTATGAGGGTTTTCGACTTGGTTTTGGAGGTATTACAAACGAATCATTGTCGAAATATTTTAGAGTAGGAGGATACATTGCCAGAGGGTTTAGAGATGATACTTACAAGTATAGTTTAGGTGGAAATATTTTAATTAAAAGTAAGCGAGATGCTTGGATAAGCTTATATTATACCGATGATATTAACGAAATTGGAAGTCATAAATACTTGACCGACGCACGAGTTTACTCTGTATTTGAATCGAGATTAGTTAATATAACTCAATTTTATAAACACCGAACTTGGAGAGCGAACTATAGACAAGAAATTTCTTCTAAAATTAATTCTGAAATAAAATTATCAAGAAGTAATATAACTCAAATTGAAAACTATCAATTCGTAAATAACCAAACTACATTTTCAAGGTATGTTATTTCTGAAGCTGCTTTATCAATTCGTATTAGTCCCTATACAAAGTTTTTGACCAATGAAGATGGAAATATCGAATACTACGACGGTTTCCCTAAAATTTCATTTCAAATAACACAGGGTTTTAAAGATTTTTTTGATGGTGATTTTGAATATACCAAACTAGGACTTAAGCTCGATTATTATATTAAGCGAACAAACTTATCATCTACCAATATTATTTTGGAAGGAAACCTAGGTTTAGGTGATATTCCGCTTACGCATTTGTTTCATGCTTACCCTAATAACCCAACAAAAGATGAAATTTTACAACGATTTTCTGTAGCGGGGCAGAGTAGTTTTGAAACCATGTATTTTGGCGAATTCTTTTCAGATAAGTTAGCAACTCTTCAAATTAAACATAGTTTACGTAGATTCTATTTTTCAAAAAAAATGAAGCCTGAACTTGTTTTTATAACAAGGCATGCCATTGGAAATCTTTCAAATAAAGAAAAACATGTTGGCTTACAGTTTAATACTTTAGATAAGTTTTATTCTGAATCTGGTTTCGAATTAAATAAAATTTTATTCGGATTTGGACTAAGTTTTGCATATCGATATGGCGCTTATCATTTAGATGATTTTGAAGATAATGTTTCTTTTAAATTCACTTTCAATTTAAGTTTGTAATTCATTTTTAAAAAATATTAAGTTTGTTAAACCAAGGACTATTAAAGGTATATTTTAACGTATAATTATTATTCTTTGCATACCTTTGCGCGCCTAAACCCGACGTTTTTCGGGTTGATTGGAAAAGAATATGAACAAACTTTTTAGCATAGGATTTTGGAGTGCTGTTGCGCGATTTATTTTGCGTAATAGAGCTTTTATGCTTATTGTAATAATTGCGATTACTATTTTCTTTTCGATGCAGTGGAAACACATGCGTTTTACTTATACAGAAGCTAATTTATTGCCAGATGATCACGAAGTAAATCTTGAGTATAAAGCATTTTTACAAACGTTTGGTGAAGAAGGAAACCTAATTATTCTTGGTGTAAAAGATTCGACTCTATTTACACCAAAGAAGTTTAAAGCCTGGAATAATCTTTCAGAAAAAATAAACACTTTTAATAATGAAGTCGATTATTGTTTATCGATTGGCGATCTAAAAACATTAAAAAAAGTTGATGATTCTTCTAATTTTCAACTTGTTCCGTTTATTACAGATTCTATATTTACCAACAAAAACCTAAAAAGATATGAATATGAACTTTTTAGTAAACTCCCTTTTTATGAAGGTTTAGTATATAGCCCAAATAAAAAATCGGTTCGAACGGCAATATATCTTAAGAAGGATATTGTTAATACTTCAGCGCGTCGAGATTTTATTATCAAAGATTTAATCCCACTTATTGAGGCGTTTGAAAATGAGACAAACATGAAGGTTCATACCTCTGGAATGCCATATATTCGAACTCTTAATTCGCAAAATATTATTGATGAAATAAGCCTATTTATTGGAGCTGCATTATTAGTAACATCTTTAATATTTTTCTTTTTCTTTCGATCATTTCGAGCCACATTTATCTCAATGGTTATTGTTATAATTGGTGTAATGTGGTCTTTCGGTATATTAGGCTTGCTTCATTATGAAATTACTGTTTTAACGGCATTAATCCCTCCACTAATAATTGTTATTGGAATCCCTAATTGTATTTTTCTTATTAATAAATATCAGCAAGAAATAAAACAACATGGTAATCAAGCAAAGTCGCTACAGCGTGTTATTACTAAGGTTGGTAATGCAACTTTAATGACCAATGTTACGACGGCTTCTGGTTTTGCTACTTTTATTTTAACTGAAAGTCAGTTACTCAAAGAGTTTGGTATCGTGGCGTCTATTAATATTATAGCAATATTTTTATTAAGCTTATTTATTATTCCAATTGTGTATAGTTATATGGCAGTGCCAAAAACGAAGCATTTAAAACATCTAAATAAAAGGTGGATTGGAAGCTTTGTTGATTGGACGGTGCGTATGGTAAAAAATCACCGAATAGCAATTTATGCAAGTTCTGTCGCACTACTTTGTGCTAGTATTATAGGAATTTATAATATTAAAATTTCGGGAAGCCTTATTGAAGATATGCCAAAGAATGCAGATTTTTTTCAAGACATCCGCTTTTTTGAAACAGAATATGAGGGTATTATGCCTTTGGAAATACTTATAGATACAAAAAGAAAAAAAGGTGTAATGAAGTTAGCTACGTTAAAACGTATGGACGAACTTCAAGATTATATAAATGAAATTCCAGAATTTTCAAAACCAATTTCGATTGTCGAACTCGTAAAATATTCGAAGCAAGCGTATTATAATAATAACCCCGAATTCTATCAAATCCCGAATTCACAAGAGAGGACCTTCATTTTATCGTATGCCAAAAATAGCGCAAATGCTGTTGGTTTGTTAAATAGCTATGTTGATTCTACTGGACAGTATGCCCGAATTACTACCTTTATAAAGGATACCAAAACTGATAGAATGGAACGAATTGAAGAAGATTTGCTTCAAAAAATTCAAAAAATATTTCCTGAAGATAGATACAATGTTACGTTAACAGGTAAAGCATTGGTGTTTCAAAAAGGGACGTCTTATTTAGTAAACAATCTTATTATTTCATTGTCGTTGGCTATTTTTCTAATAGCCATCTTTATGGCTTGGATGTTTCGAAACGTAAAAATGATATTAATTTCACTTATCCCAAATTTATTGCCATTGCTTATCACAGCTGGGATTATGGGTTATTTAGGAGTGCCAATTAAGCCTTCAACTATTTTAGTATTTAGTATTGCATTTGGTATTTCGGTCGATGATACGATTCACTTTTTAGCAAAATACCGACAAGAATTGCAAGCGAATCATTGGCGAATTAATAAATCGGTTTATGCCGCATTACGAGAAACAGGTGTAAGTATGTTTTATACCTCAATAGTACTTTTCTTCGGTTTTTCTGTATTTATGATCTCAAGTTTTGGAGGTACAGTTGCTTTAGGAGGATTGGTTTCTGCAACATTATTATTTGCTATGCTTGCTAACTTATTATTGCTTCCATCATTATTACTTTCATTAGAAAGAAGTATTGCAAATAAGCAAACCCTAAAGAAACCCGCTTTTAAAATTATTCCAGACGAAGAGATAGAAGTTGAGAAGGAAGATTAATAACGCTTATTTCGCTCGCTTTCTTGTACAGTTTTTAACTAAGATTTATCTTTGCTTTTTAAAAATATAATGAATATGCAATACAAAGAAGTTATTGAGTTAATTAAAAACGAACCATCTATGCAAGATGTTAATGTTCGTGGCTGGGTTCGTGCCTTTAGAAGCAACCGTTTTATTTCTTTAAATGATGGCTCAACTATTAAAAACATTCAGTGTGTTGTAGATTTTGAAAATTTTGAGGAAGAAACCATAAAAAGAATAACAGTTGGTGCAGCAATAGAAATTTCTGGTGTTTTAGCCGAAAGCCAAGGGCATGGACAAGCTGTTGAGATTAAGGTTAATAAAATTACTATTCTTGGAGATGCCGATACAGAAGAAGTTAAACTTACTATTCTTTCACCAAAAAGACATAGCCTAGAAAAACTAAGAGAGCAAGCACATCTACGAGTTCGCACAAATACCTTTGGCGCAGTAATGCGTGTTCGTTCGAAACTATCGTTTGCTGTTCATGAATATTTTCAAAAAAACGGATTTAATTATATGCATACTCCTATTATAACTGGAAGTGATGCTGAAGGCGCTGGCGAAATGTTTCGTGTTACAAACTTCGATTTAGAGAATCCTCCTAAAGATGAAAATGGAAAGATTGATTATAAAGAAGATTTCTTCGGAAAGGAAACAAATCTTACAGTTAGCGGTCAGTTAGAAGCCGAAACTTTTGCTATGGGTTTAGGGAAAGTATACACCTTCGGACCAACATTTAGAGCCGAAAACAGTAATACTTCGCGCCATTTAGCTGAATTTTGGATGATCGAACCCGAAGTTGCATTTTATGATTTAAATGATACAATGGATCTTTCGGAAGATTTTATAAAATATGTTATTTCTTATGCTTTAGAAAATTGTGTTGATGATCTAGAGTTTCTTGAGAGCCGATTGTTACAAGAAGAAAAAACAAAACCGCAAAATGAAAGAAGTGATATGTCACTTCGCGAAAAAT
>Ga0256847_1000851_pt1 | contig 17293 bp, 13 predicted proteins | sample TeddybearmetaG_FD_189099 | JGI IMG/M metagenome (GOLD analysis project Ga0256847, IMG submission 189099) | Hydrothermal vent microbial communities from East Pacific Rise, Pacific Ocean - Teddybear | ecosystem: Environmental > Aquatic > Marine > Hydrothermal vents | place: Pacific Ocean: East... | reverse complement strand
TTAGTCCAGGTCGCACTAACTTGTTCACTTTTTTTTTCTTGAGAGAAACTACATGACCAATGTAGAATCATCAAAAGTGGAAATACTATTACTTGTATTTTTTGCTTCATATAATTTGCGTTTCTATTATTGCTCATAACACAAAGGAATACAACCACAGTCCAGCACAAAATCCTGTTCGAAGCACAAATCACTATTAGACTGTGGTTGTATTTCAGTTGGAAACGGTTCTGCGACACCCGTCGTGCCGACGTTAGGAGGCATGATCGTGGTGGTCGCTTGTTATAGACCGTATTCAATCTACTACGATTATTATTTGCTTATGTTCTATTATATGTTCATCTAGATACATGTATTTTAATTTGTCTACTACTATAATATCGTTTAGTTCTAATGACTCAAATAGATTTAAAATATTATTTCTATTTTCTTTATTATAGTCAACGTAAGTTTTTTCAATTATTTTGTAGTTATTCCTCCAAATTATAATGTTGAATCCAAGAATCTTCGCATGTGCACTAAGATTTGTGTTGGTTGATCGCATATAGAATTTAGCATTAAGTAAATCTTCCTTTTCAATTTCAATTTTATTTTTAAAGAATGTAGTTAAATGTCCTAGTTCAAATGTAAATGGTAAGTATTTAACTATTACTTCGCAAGTGTCAGTTCGAGCAACTATCTCCGTAGTTATTTTGGGATTTGAAATGATTATGGCTTGACCTATGGAGTTGGGGCGATAAATAACACGGTTATTATCAATTAGAATATCGCCATTATTTGTTTGCAATTGCAATGATTCAGACTCAACTTCAATAAAATTATTAACTCCGAGATATGCTACATCAGATTCTTGATTGAACCCAGATAGTTTCAATTTACAGTCTTGACTTAAACCGTAGTTCAAAGTTGAAACTAGAAAGAAAAATGCATATAAGATTTCTTTTATAATGGTCATTTTTTGTTTTTCTAAATCGTGTTTATGGTCTATAACGTTTAGTGTATGAAGCGTAGTTTTTTGTGTTGCGCCTGCGGCAAAAAACTATGATTTTATACACATTGTTGTCATTTCGTTTTTATCTTCAGTTCTGTTTGGAGCGTTGGCAAAGGCATCCTCTTTGACAAGTTTTGGCTTGTGTGGTTGGCCTTTTGAGCGACTTGGCAATGTGTATGACTTTTAGCGTTGGCATTATTTCCGTTTCTTATTCTCTATTTTCTTTATTGCTTTTTCAAAGTCTCCTTCTGAAATAGTTTTTTGGTTATTCGCTTTAAATTTCTGGTATTCTCGTTCTGCATTTTCTTTTCCTATTTCGTGAGAGATACTTCCAGCATTATTAAGAATTTCTCGGTCATTTAGTGTCAAGAAACCGTTTAATTTTTCAATCCAAGTGTTCATATACATCGGAACTCTCCGTTGAGATTGTCCTAGTGCAAAAATTAAGTATTGTTCAACCAAGTTGTTTAATGTAGAAAGTTCCTCATCTTTCAGATAATTCTTGGCTATTGAAACATCTGTTTTTCTAATTTTATTACCTCTCCAAGTGGTTAAACCCATATTTTTTTTTGAGCTGTCCGCTCTTTGCGTAATTATTTCTGCGGCTGTTTGTCCTGTTATTGCCCAGTGTAATTTATTTTGAACTGTTTTAAAAAAACTAATACTAATTTCTAGAGTAGGGTCATAATCTACGCTAGTAGAATAAATGTCTGTTATTTTCCTGTAAAAGCGTTTCTCAGAAGTACGAATATCTTGTATCCGCCTTTCTAGTTCTTCAAAATAATCAAAAGGTAAATCAGGATTTTTTAATCGCTCGTCATCCAATACAAAACCTTTTACTATGTATTCTCTTAATTGACTTGTTGTCCATTGTCTAAACTTTGTCGCTACATTTGATTTTATGCGATAACCTACTGAAATAATAGCATCTAAGTTGTAATAGATACGTTTTCGTTTTACCTCTCGGTCTCCTTCAATTTGAACTTGTAAGAAATCCTTACAAGTTGCTTTTTCTTCCAATTCCCCTTCTTCAAATATGTTTTTTAGATGAATGGTTATATTTTGAGGTGTGGTTTGAAACAACTCTGCCATTAACTTTTGTGTTAACCAAACAGTTTCATCCTGAAAACGAACATCTAATTTAGTTTCTCCGCTTTCGGTTTGATAAATGATTATTTGTGAGTTGTTTTCTTGCATAGAATTCGCTATTAATTTGTTATATGTGGCTTTATTAGTTCATCTATTTTAATACCAATGTTTTTAGAAATAGCGAGATTACTTATAAATTTTACATTTGAGACCTCTTTAGGGATATCACTATCATTAATTTTTGAAACTTCAAGTGAGTTGTAAAATCTCAATGATTCTTGGGCTAATTGATAGTCAAATTTGACCTCTTTGATTTTATCAATATCAGTTCCTAAAACAGAATAGACTAATAAATGTAATTTTTCTTTTTGTTTGGGGTAGTCATTTAGTCTGCTGTTTATTCGACCCAATATTTCTTCCAAACTAATTCCACCTGCATTTATATTAACTAAAATTGAGGCTATAATTATCTCTGTATTATTGATAGGATTGAGTTGAGAAGAACTAAAATGATGCGTTCTAATTTCTGTACCAGAACTTTTTACTTCTATTCTCAATTTACCAAAGCTAAAATCAAATTTTTCTTCTGGAATACTATGCCAACCACTAATTAAAATTTCAGGAAAATCGGATTGCTCAATTACAAATAATTCAGCCCATAAACCTTGTAAAGGTTTTCTAGGAACTTCTTTTAGCGATTTAAAAAGTTCAATGAATTTTCCGACAACAAATTTAATTTTACTATTTGATGGATTATGACCTAATGATTGTACTAAAATTTGACTTGTACTTAGAAAAATATCTTTTATATCACTATCCTGCCCTGTATAAGAAACTACTGAAAAATTATTGTAAATGGTTTTATTATCAAGTTCAATTTCACATTTTAAATTATGAGACACCTTTATGTTAAACAAGTTTTGATTTGCAATAAAAAAATCCTTGTCTTGTTCGGAAATAAATATCAATAGGCTTGGATTGTCTAAAAAATTCTTTCCAATTCTATGATTTTTATACCCTTCAATTGCCATTGAATGAAGATTCTGTTTTTTTGGCAATGGAAGTTTCTCATATATTTTTTTTAACTCAATCATTCAATTTTGAAATTAATGATTGAGAAAGACGAGCAGGAACCCACACAGCTATACTAATAATGTTTTTCAAATCAGTCTCTCTAAAATCAAGATTATGAATTTGAACGGCTACACTATCTTCTGATTTTATTTTTTCATCACCTGGGTAGATAACCTCACCAGTTCTTGGGTTTTTCCCTTGAAATAATTGTTGAATCTCATTTTTTTTGTCTAAACGCCTTGTTCGAGAGTTACCTTTGTTAATTAGATAAATAAAACTGTCTTCTGGTGGAAATTCATCAGTATATAAATCTATTACAGATTTTAAACTTGTATATGTTGTCGAATCTGATTGCCTTGTGAATTTTAAATCATTCAATAAATCAATAAATAAATCCTTTAAAGGGATTTTGGCAATAAGATGTTTTTGTTCTTCTGTTCTTTCTTTATGTCCAGCATCTTCATTAAATAAATCATTGTGTTTTAATAAGAATTTATCTAAAACATTACGGTTACTTTCAATTATTATTTCGCTATCGTGAGGTGCTTTAATTCTTACCCATTTGTTTCCAAAAGTAGTTCTTGTTAAATCTTCTGAAAGAACATTTTTTCTAGTTAGTTTAAACATTTCATCTAAAACAAATCTCCTTTCCATTTCGTCAAGATGTAACCCTGAAAGTTTATGCTCAACTAATTTTTTTCGTATATCTTCTTCGTGATTTACATATTCACTAAATAAATGTTGGTTTTCCGCATCAAGATATACCCTACAATGACCTAAGAAATCTTTTTTATAGCCAAAAAAACGAGCTCTTTGTTGAATTGTATCTGCATTTCCTACACCTTTGCTTCTTGGCATATAGGTAATTGTCAAGCCTTCAACTGTAAACCCTCTATCCATTGCTTGCCCTCCAACTAAAATAAACGAATAGTTGCTATTCCAATCAACAGAACTACCTGCTCTTGAATTTAATTGTTCTACTGCGGTATTACTTATATGATGTCCTAAATCTGCTAATAATGTTTCAAATGTTGGCAAATCAGAAACATTTGACTTTAAATCTTTATATGATTTTTCAAATTCAATAATTAGTTCCTGTCTTGTTTCATCACTTTCTTTTCTTTCCAACAAAACTTTTGCCCAATGAGTTTTAATGTGGTTTACCCATATAAAATATACACCTTGTTCATCAACTAAGCGAGAAGGGTGCACCATCATAGAACGATTTTTAGGATTCCCTTTTGCGTCTGCAAGTAAGTAGCCAGTCGTAACACTTAAAAAGAATGTTCTCATTGCTTCTTTAAGAGTTTCAGGGGCTTCATCAAATGGATTATTATCACTATAAATTTCAGAGTAAGGAATGCCTCTTACTATAAAATGGTTTTCTAAAAAGAAAGCAATACCACCAGTATATTTTTCACCAGGAGTTAAAAGCTGAATGAAATTCGGAGAAAGATTATCCAATATATTTATAAATAATGGAGCCTGTGGTGTTGCTGTATATTGAATAAAAGTGTGGTGTGGCAAAATGGCTTTTAAATTTCTAATGCGGCCATATATTGTACTCATTTCAAGTTCAGTATGTATTCCGTCCGTTTTGGCATTTCTCGCATTTGAACTTGCCTTTGTATTCATACTCGCTTGGTCTCCCTCATCATCAATAATCAATGTTGGAACTTTTGATAAATCAAGTTGTCTAAGAACAGATAATAAATTTTTTAAATGACTTGTGTTTTTCATTACTGTTATTAGTAATGTTTTTTTGAAATGAGCAGGAGTATTTGGCTTTTTCCAGTTATCAAGTTCTCGTTTAATAGTATTCTTATCCTGTGGGTTTCTTATTGGGTCTTTAGGATTGTTGAGTAAAACCCATTTTCGTTGAATACCACCTTTATTTATATTCAAATCATTTAGAAGTCTGCTATATGATTGATTTACAAGGTTTGTAGAAATTCCTGCAAGGATAATTACTATTTGATAATTATTGTCTCTCGCTAAAGCTGTTAATGTTGTAAAGGATAACGTTTTTCCACTTTGAACATAACCAAATACTAATCCTGTATCTTCATTAGTCTCGTTTTCGGGATTACCACATAATTGCATTATATGATAAGTTTCTTCTTTTACTTTCTCTTTAGCTTCAATGTCATTTCCGAAAAATTTGGATAATAACTTTTCTGTTTCTTCTCCGTATTCTGGACTCCAATTACCATTATTTGATGAAGAGCTTAGAACATTTATATTTTCTAATTCTGCCATATTTTATAGTTTAGATAACGAACCATTTAATAATTCGTTTAAATTATTTCTGACTTCTGTAATTGGTGCACCTGATTTTTTAGCTAAAATCTCTGATAATCCAAGCGCAACAGCCAATCTTAAAATAGGTTCAATTATTTTATGGTCATCACCAGCAAATTCTACCATAAATGGATGAATTAAAGACAGCCTTACTCCTATATTTTGATAATTATCATCTTTTTCAGCAACTAGATGATTACCTACCTGAATGAGTTCATCAATTGTTTCATCATACGACAATTCAATATGAACCATATAGTCTATGTTAGAAATATTTAATGGGAATTTTTTAAAATATGATTTATTGACATAAACTAATGGTTCAGGTTCCTGTTCGTTTATGGGTTTTGATTCAATTTCTTTAACGTCTTCTGAAATTGTTTCTTGAATTTTTTCGGTAGTATTATCAACTACTTTTTGTGAAACTTTTTGATAATTTTTTGCACTTTCTCTTACTCTGTACCTATCAGCTTGTTTTAAAATAGGGATTGAATTTTCACTTTCAAGTTCTTCTTTTAAAATTTCAAGAAAAGCCTCCATATTATCATCCCATTGGAAGCCGTCTTTTGTGTGACTAACACTAAACCCTTCTAAATGCAATTCTCCAAAAAGTCTTTTGTATCTATGACTTCCTAATGAACCCGATAGGGCAGGAGGTCTAAAACCTTCATCATTATCTGCACTTCCCTCAATTACTCTACCTCTTCTAAATAAAGCAAATCCACTATCTTTTATAGACATTGTTTCCATAATAGCAATAAACCCACTAACTTTTAATTGACCTCCTTTATGGTCGTCTCCAAAATCAAATTCAACTTCTTGTTTCCAAAGAATTTTTTCGCCATTAGGATTGTCATAATATGGAGTGTTTAATATTTTTGATGTTTTGTACTCTAACTTTTCACCATTAATATACAAATCCAAAATCCCTCGTCTGAAAAAATCTCTATATATACTAGATAAATGCCTTTTAACTTTTCCAAGACCTCTACGTACAGGCATTTTCTCTTCAATATCCAACAAGGTAATTACTGTGTAATGAGAATTTTCATTGACCTTTTTTGTTTTAATTTCAAGCTCTTCTATTTTGTCTTCTACAATTTTTAAAATGTCGAAAGATACTCTCCTCTCAACAGTTTCATTAAGTGCTTTAGTTTTTGCCTGCCAATTATTGGTAAACCAACAAGCTGCTGATTTCATTCCCATTCCAAATTCAGAAAGGCGTGTATTATCGGGAGGTAATTCCGCAGTTCTAAAAGCTCTTTGAAAATCATGTGAATGGATGCCAGCAGCGTTGTCTTTTATAGTTATTCTTTTATTATTTGTATCAAATTCAATATCCACTCTTAATTTGAAATCATCTCCTTCAATTTTTCTTAATTCCTTTTCATTTTTTAAATAGCTATCAATTGCATTGTCAATAAATTCAGCTAAGGCATAATACGGTTTATAATTCAAGTGTTTTAATACTGAAAGAATAGTTACTTCTGGACGAATATTTACACTACTTAATTCTTTCATAGTTCAATTCAATTTTCTTGACACCGTTTAATTTGTGACCATTCACTTCATTTAGTTTACCATTTATTTTAATAATTGCTATAGGTTTTTTTTGTATTAATTTTTCGGCAATCAACTTAACAATTGTTCCGTTAACAGCATTTCCAAGTGCAGAAAAACACGTCCCAATATTTTCTGGAAGTTCAATACCTTTTAAAGACTGAATACGAGCTCCTTCAGATGGAGTAATGTACCTTTTCTCCCAACTTATAATTGGAATTTGGGTGCTAACGGTAACTAGGGATGGGAAAAAATCTGTTTTTTTAATTCTTACACCAGACCCTCTAAATTGAATAATATATTTGTATAAATCTCTTTTACCACCTTGTACGTTCCATTCTAATTTTTGCCAACTTGCAATTTTCAGGTTTTCTATTTCTTTTACAATAGGCTCTAATATGCCTTTGTACTTTTCGTAGAAAGCTCGATTTTGTCGGATGTAGTTTTTCTTCCAAGAAGGGAATTCCGTTTGTTCTGTCCGAGCATAACTAGGTAAGTTCTCAAATTTATCTTTACGAGATAAGCCCTTTAATTCAGTGCCAAAATTTCCTTTCGTTTTTCCAATTGCTCTTGTTGAAGAAGCAAATGGTGTTTTTTCCTCAAATGGGTATGTTGCTCCAAATTCCATACTCCAAATTGGAAAACTTGGAAGTTTATGGTTTTTCGGAATTTTTGTGATGAATTCTTGCCATAAGTCAATGACTTCAATTTTTTCATTTTCTAATTTTCGAACAATTATAGGGTTTTTATCGAGATACTCAAAAATACTGGTAGTTGCATTTGTAGTGTCTAACCATTCAAAATGGTCTAATCCATCAATAGAGCCAATGATAAAAAGCCTTTCTCTGTGCTGAGGGATACCAAAATTATGTGGAGAATATATTTTTTTATCTATTTTGTAGCCTAATTTTTTTTCAAGTTGTTCTTTAATATAAAACCAAGTGTTTTCATTATCGTGACTGACAAGATTCCTAACATTTTCAAGAATAAAATATTTTGGTTTGTGATAATCTAAAATATCAACAATTTTATCAAATAAAGAGCCGTTTCTCTCGTCAAGTAATCCATCTTGCTTTCCTGCTTTTGAAAAAGGTTGGCAAGGGAAGCCAGCACATAAAATATCAAATTTTGGAATTTTAGCAACTTTTATTTTTGTGATATCTCTATTTACTTCTATTCCAAAATTCTTTTCGTATAATTCTGCTAGATTTATTCTTTTCTCACTTGCAAACACACATTTGTGTCCAAGTTGCTCTAAGGCAATATGGAAGCCTCCAATCCCAGCAAATAAATCTATAAATCTTAAATTTTCTTTAATCATTCTTGTATTCACTCTCAGTTAATAAGTCCCTAGCATCAACATTTAATAGTGCGGCAATTTTATAAAGCACTTCTATTCTTGGTTGTTGTCTGTTTTGGGCATAAGCATTTACCATATTGCAACTCCTACCCAATTTCTCAGCTAACCAAACTTGCTTTATTCCTTTTTCTTCTAAAACTTCCTTAATTCTGTTCATTATGGATGTTATTTTTTTGAGCCACTAAAGTAGTTAACATTTTCAGACATACTCATATTCTTTTGATATAAATGTAAATATTCTGTTTAGTCGAGCGTTGGCAAGAAATTGCTCTTTTGGTTTTTTAGGATTGGCTTGTGTGTTGGCAAGAAACCAAATGTGCAATTTGTGCGGTGGCTTTTTCTTTTTTTAATGAATGACAACGGTTCTGTGATATGGAGCGGATTTGGCGATAGCCAATCTGATCTCATATCACTTGTTATCCCTTGTATTCATTCTTCAGTTAGTAGTTCATTTAGTTCTTTCCCATTTTCATCTGTCCAATCATGCTTAAGCGAAAAACCCCAATTTGGTTTCACGTTAATAAGGTTAAGTTCTTCTGTCATCACTTTCCGTAATTTGCTAAATGAATACAATTTTTCATGATTTTTCCATTTTAGACAAGTTTGCCTATTGTTCATAATTGTAGCCATTGCGAATTCTTCATGGCCTTGTTCAATAGCTGGTTTTAGAAGTACGTTTTGCCCTATCTTCAATTTCTCTGCTTCGAAGAGTAGCTTAAAGATTGATTTAGCTCTTTTACTTTCAAGTCTAAGTGATCTTTCTTCCGCCACTTTCTCCTTTAATTTTACCTGATATTCAGCCGTTTCTGGTAGAGGTATTATTTGTTGAATATCAAAATATAGATTATTTCCATCTTTTTGAGGTTTAACTCTGATGCAACGAATATCCATACCTTGCTTTTCATTAAGCCACAGAATAGAAGTGGTTAATTCTTTGGAGAAGTTTGCAGAAACTAATATAATTCGTACTTCTTGATTGAAGTCATCTTCCGTGTTCTCTTCCCAACCAAGAAAATTTAAGATTTCCTCTTCTGCGTTCTTTTCTTGCTCAATCTTTTTTAAATATTTTTCGTAGGTCTTAACCGTAGCTTCAAAAGTCATGTTAGAAATCATAGCTGCATATCTTATAGATTGCAGTTCCATGTGCCCTCCATCTTCTGTTCGTTTTAATTCAACAACCACCAAATTGGCATCTTCGTCAACACAGAGAATATCAATACTTCTTCTACTAATTTGCCAATCGCTGAATTCCGTTTGTATTACCAAAAGGCCAGGATCAATTATTTCTATTGAGTTCGATATATATTTTTGTAAGTCTTGCACTTCATACAGCTTCTCCATTTGAAAAGTTGTCTTATCAAGTTCTTTAAATTTATCGCCTTCGATTTTAAATATGGCCATTTAGTCTCTTTCTTTTTTATAAGGGATAACTTGTATATATCTTCCACAAGATACTAAAGTTCCACATATTCAGCTTATCTAACTATCCAATGAGCCACCTAACCAATTGATTATCAACACCAAATTGATTCATCTCTAAAATTCATGCTATCCGTTTATATCCAGATAACAAACGAGTATACACGACTATATTTGATCCATCAGTTAATCGTCATAAATTTTCTTAACACCCAAAAGCTAGTATTAATTAAAATTATCACAAAGACGAATCAAAAAATCCAAAGTTTTACTTGATTCTTAGGAATGATACATTGAAGTGATTTAATAAAGTTCGCTTTTATACGCAGGTATTTTATTTCTCAACAAGGCAAAAAACCTGCCTGCCGGCAGGCAGGCGTAGACAATGTAGGGCATTGGCGAGGCTTTTTAACGCAGTAGAAAGATAAAATAACAAGTAGAAAATGTTACTTTATTATTGAATTATTCCTTAGTAAGAAATACAATTTCATTTCACTAATCGGCGTGATTTTCTTAAAATGACTGGACATGAGAAGCAAAAAACCTGTAATGTCAAAATTGGAGTAGAATCTTTGAAAGAAGATACTAACGCTTCGTGTATGGTGTCGTAGCTATCCCGCAGGATAGCTATGCACTATACACATTGTAGAGTGTGTTGCATTTTTTAGGCTGTTTCATAGGGTTGGATCAATATATCTGCTGGTATTAATAGTGCTTTGCTTAATTTCCTTATAATATTTATGCTCATAGGTCTTTTTCGTGATAGAATTTCGGAAGCTCTACTTTTTAATCCGATGACTCTAGCTAAATCTTTTTGTGTCATTTCCATCTGCTCCATTTTGAATTTGATCGCTTCAATTGGGTCAGGATCTGGAAATTCACCAACAGTTTCGGTTTCATATTTCTCTATCAGCATAATTAGAATTTCAAGTTCATCATTTTCCTTTGTACCTTTTTCAGCATGGAAAATCTTATCTAATCTTTTAAGTGCTTTTTCATAATCGAGCTCACTTTTTATCAGTTTAAAGTTCATATTATAGCTATGGATTAATTTGCAAAGATACTAATGAATGACGATTTTATGATTGGATTTATTACCGTTTTGATTAATCTCCAATAAATATATGCCTGGAATTAAACCTGATACATCCAAAGACAAATTATCTACGTCATAATTCTTATTCATAATCTGTTTTCCATCTAATGAGAAGAGCTGAGTATTGATTCGTTTATTAATACTATTATCTATTTTAATTGTAATAAATCCATTTGTAGGATTCGGAAATATTTTGATATTCTCAACAAACTCTTTATCAATTACAGAAGTCGTTATACAAGTAGAACCAGTTGGAAATATCATACATAAAGAAGGATCTTTATCTCCATAATAATATTCGCCACTAAGTTCATTCAGATAACAAGAAAACTCAGAGCCAGCATCAGGAGCAAACAATGGGCTTCCTGGCTGAAGGTATCCTGAAACTTTGCTGCCTAATCCAGATAGCCAAATATCGAGATGTCCATCGAAAGTACTTTCCATTGTAATTCGTTTCCTTTCTTTTCCAATGGCAAATTCTGTATCCACCTCTGTCACAATAAATTCCCCCCAATTTCCATTTACTGTATCTCCAACTTCTACACTATAATCATAGAGTAAAATTGATGCAGAATTATCTAACAAACTGTGTTTAAAGAACACTGAATCTCCAATTACTTGACGACCTGCGCCCTCATTAGTGTAACCAAGAACGTTAATGTGCATTTTTTCAAACCAATATCCTGTCGACGCCTCCACAGAATCACCACAAGCTTCTACCATGGTGAAATGTGTGCCTGCAATGCTTCCATCATAAGATCCCCACTTTTCTTGTGATAACATATAAGTCGAGCAAAGGCAAATTATTAGAAGAGTTAAAATGTTTTTCATAGTGATAGTCTTTTTTTAATATATCTATTATTTCAATAAGACGTCGCGTATTGACATTAACGTTGGGCATTTTTTTAGGTATTTAACATAATTAGCCCTACAAGTCTTTTGTTGGATGCACAATTCTTCACGATATTATTACTTAATCATCGACCAAGATTCAAAGCTGAAGACTATCCAACGCGCTTCTTTTTTAGTCCTTTTCATACTTAAATATTGTTCATAAATATTTATGATAAAGTCTGACTTAGGTTTCTCAAAACTATATTCACAGTGCTCTTTTATAGGGTTTAGAATTTTCTTTTGTTGTCACGGTGATGATAATAGGAGGACTTAGCGATAGCAAGTCTTCCTTCTTATCTAATGTTTTTGTGTACAGTATTTATTTCTCCTTTAATTCTTTGAATAATTTCGTTTGTAGGTTGATTTTTAAAATCAATTTTAGTTCTATGATTTGCAATTCGATTTTTGACTTTTTGAATATCCCTTTTAGAAATAGGTTGGTCAATTTTATAGGATTCAAATTCATTACAATATTGATTAACAACATAAAAGACCAACCCTTCAGAAAACCCAATGATTTACTTTTCAAGTAGCATTTATCATTGCTTTTAACCAAGATTTAAAAAGCGGAAATTTTCCAATTTAATTCTATACTTTCACATATTATTTACCTCTAATCAAACCTTACCCAATGTCTACATTCAGCATTCAGATTTCCAATCAGGCCAAAGTCGCTACAGTTACTACTGATAATATTTACATCATTGCAAAAGGTCAGAAACCAGAGGAAACAGATGGTCAGGAATATTTTCTAAATTTTGAAGACAGTAGCGGCATTGGTAGTTTTTCCGATCGACCCACTGTTTCGATAGATTACATGCAATATGCTAAGCCATTATCGTCATTTAAAAAAATAGATGATGAAACTTACGAGATTACCGTTCCTTTAATCCGATCGTGCCGAATATTTATGTCTATCAATGCCAAATTGTATTTTATCCTGACGACAGACCCCAATACTGGTATGGTGACTATCAATGAACCTAGCATGACTGATCCATCTTATCCAAACGCCAGTATTTTGTATGATAAATTTGAAATGACACATCTTTCAGGAGAAGCTGCTTTTATAAATACTACTGCGGTGGATTGTTTTGGCTTACCATTACAACTTTCTGAACCCGAAGTAGGGAAAGGACCATTAGGATTCATCAAAAAAAGATCCAAGGTCATTAGCACTTTAAGTAAATCACTTACTGGCGACTGGACAAAATTATATATGCCAAATGAAAATGGCAGCCCCGTGATCAGGGTATTGTCGCCAGCACAAGCCAACACTGGAGATTATACCTTCCCTACTGACTATCTCGACAGTTACATCGATTTTGTATGGTGGTTCTATTCCCAACCTAACAATAATCTAAAAATCGACTGTTCAGAAGTGAAAACTTATATTAATGGTGGAGGAAATATTTTTACAGGCACTTCGGATGGTACTAAATTCACTTTTACAAATGGAGTAGTAGCTAATGATGTCATTGTTGTAAAACCAAGCACTATGGATATTTGGGCTTGTGATGGCAATCTCGACACACCCAACAATACGATTCGTTCAGTGGTTAATAAAAATCTAGCAGCTTGTTTAAACCGCGGTCTGCTACCCTCTGATAATGTTGATGCAATTACCAAAGAATGGTATAATACCACCGAGGTACTCAATTCCTATTATCAAAACAATGCAAAATTTGCTTCAGAAAGTGCCAACACTTTTAATCATGGCACTTATAATGCCGATAAAAAATACTACAACTTGTATTCCGCAGCCTTGCATGATGATACCATTACAGCTGGTGGATTATATGCCTTTGCATATGATGATGTAGGAGGGAAAGACAGCACTTTGAGTGATGCAGCCGCTACATATGCTAAGGTAACACTCAATGACCTTAGCGGTACTACCATCCCAAATCCAGCACCAGTAAAAGATACATACAAGTCATTATTTGGAATACCCACTTCTGATTCTAATGACAATCCCCAGAAATACAATGCCGCTTACTATGATAACACCGGTGCAAAGAAAACGATCAGCGCTGGTACGATATATACTTTGCCTAATACGTTTAAACTCAACTATGGCAAACCCGAAGAAGAAAAAGATTACAACATCAACATCAATGCCCGTAGTTACGACGGGCTGGCTATAGGTCTGTCGATGAATCCAGACTTTAACAAAGATGCAGATGTCTACATGGGATTACCACCAGTATAATTATAATCTTTGTTTAAAGAAATAATGGGGTGCATTTCAAAATGACGTTTTATTAATTCTATTTTAAATTATTCTAATTGACTTTTTCCAGAAGCGCATAATCGCTTTAAGTTTCCATTCCCCCCAATCTCTCTCCCAAAATTTCACAATTTTTTTTAACCGCAAAGAGCGCAAAGTTTTACGCAAAGTCCGCAAAGCACAACCTGTCAACATTTAATTTTGAAAAATATCTCTACCATATCTCAAAAAGATGCAAAGCATCAAATATCTCTACTTTATCTTTTTCGCCGAATCGCTGAATCGCAGAACCACGAAATCGCCTTATGGTGTTGACTTTTTAAATTTCCTTTTGTATATCAAATAGTAAAATGCGACAATTTGAAATGCACCCGAATAATTTCTATTGCTTATATCCCTATTATTTAGCAGGTATGTGTTAAAGCATTTACTGTTGATGAAGTTAGTAGCGCTAGTTTTATTTCTGGAACCGAGAAATTTGTAGTTCTATTTGAGCAAAAGATTGACGTTGAAGCAGAGGTTACTTGATTGGATAAAGAGTTCGTATACCAGCAAGTTTTTGTTGGATCAATTAATAAAAAGCTTTCTAATGAGCGTTTTGTGAATGCTGTTGTGGATAATGAGCGTAAGAAGATGGCTGATGGGCAAGTGAGGATTAAGATAATAGAAGATGAGATAGTGCAGTTGAAAAAGATGTAGGGAGTTTCTTATACTTGAGTCTGGTTATATTTTGAAATTGGTTATTTTTATTTTGTTATTTTAGAATTATGATATAGAAATTGCTATTAAAACTTCAATTGTTAGAACTTTGATTTCTAGCTTCGATAATTGATATACGGTATTCATCAAATATTCTACGACACTCAATAATTTTACCAATATCCAAGTAGTAAATGTAATATCTTTGCATCATCATGAATAAATTCTGGGGACACTCAGAGGCACAATAGCCAATATAATAAACTAATTTTTATTGCACTAAAATACAATAAAACCTAATTACAAATTATAATAAAGTCATCTTCTTTAAGCATTTATTTTATATGAAATAAATCTTGAATACATTTTATAAAAATGTCATTTCGAACTCAGTAAAAATCGGGTAATCGTTATAGATTGTTATGAGTTGAAAAGGGATGAGGAGTTGAAAGAATATATTGATTGGTGACCATTTGAAGAATCTGTAATGTAAAATAGATTCGTCGATAATCTCTAATCAAGGAGTAAACCATTTTTTTCATTTTTAAAATAAGTTATTATGAACCCAACAGTTTTTAAATTTAGGACCATTCTTAAGAATCGGTTATTTTATGCTTTATCGGTTATACTATTAATCACTACAAGTTGCTCAGATGAATTTGACCGTGGAGAAATAAATAATTCACAACTGGAAATTGAAACAAGATCAACAACTGAACTATGCCTGACTACAATGAATACATTTCTGTTGGATTCACCGGTTGGTCCACAGTGTGATGGACTTGAATGTGAACAACGGGCTAGGATGATTTGCAACCTAATTAGTCTATCTTTTGATTCTGATGTAGTCATGCTTCAAGAAGTTTGGGTTGAAGAAGCTGGAGAGGCTCTTATCGCATGTATGGAGGGCAATGGGTATGTTTTTCATACTGGTTTTAATGGTGGTCTTAATTTTAATCCTATTTGGGGGGATGGTGGTTCTGGCTTAATTACTTTTAGTAAGCATCCAATCACCTATGAATATTTTGAAGCATTTAATATTTCAAGCGGATTATTAAATTGTTCAAATGATGATCCTGCTGGCAAAGGATTTCTTCACACAAGAATAAATATTGGAGACTGCGAATATGATTTTATCAATACACATCTGGATGCAGGGGAATGTGATGGAGATTATGATGCTAGAAATCAACAACTGACTTATATAAGAGCCTACATTTATAAGAATTTAAAAGGTAAAGGATTTATCATTGGTGGTGATATGAATGTAATATACGACAGTGATGAATACCCTTCCATGAACAATATTCTTGGGACACAAAGCACATTTGATGGATTAGGTATAGAACCAGGAGCAACTACTTCAGATGGAAATGCTGTCTTGGATTATATTCTTTATGGAGGTAGCGATGGTATCCGCCCTACCAGTTACACGGAAGGCTTTGGAAGTAAAGTCACTTGTTATTTCACTTTTACTCAAGAATATTTTGACCAATTAACAGAGGATGAAATATATGATATTTATGTGGTCTTGTATGGTGTACCTGACGTAGGAGGACCTAATGACGAATTAAATATCACTACTCCAAAAGGTTTGGCAAATTTTCAGAATCTAAATGATTTTCCTAAATCGTATTGGCCGTATGTTGAAGAAACTTGCACGTATACAAACCTAGATGCAAATAATCCGAGTGACCACCTACCTGTTACCTCATGTTTTGAACTAGATTGTGATGAGGAAACAACTGGAGGAGACGACAATCCACCAAATGAAGATGGTTGTGTTCCAAAATGCATCGATGGTGACTGTATTAATGGCATTTGCAATCCCCATTAAGTTTAATGACATCATAATTTGGATTCCTTAGACTTTTACAGATGCTTTAAGTCTTTGGAATTCAAATTATGTTTTAGCCATCTTAATGGTAGTCTACTGATGGTCTGATTGCAGGAATTCCAGAAATGCATTTGTCAGATATGCCAGAAGTTGAAGGTGAAGTAGAAACCAGTTTGGACAAACGAATTTATGGGTATCGTGATATATCCGCCAGCGGTTCATTCTTTTAAATGTCCACAGGACATTATCTTGATTTCATCAAAAATAATCATTCACAGTCTCACTTACTTTCTCTGTTGGCCAAAGCCTTTGGCGAAGGACTCAAAATCGCAGTCAATCACGAAACTCTTGCGGCTTGCTATATGCCTAGCTTCGTCATCATATGGTATTAGCATTGATGCAAGCCACCCATCCGAAAGGTTTACTTTCGGGTCCTTCCCTATTTTGATTCCATCAAAATTCCTGCGGGTCGTTCAGTCATCACTAGAATCCTGCATTATCAGGACGTGTGTATCACAAATTGCACTTTCTCAAGAAAATAAGCTCCTTGTCATCTTGAGCCCCTAAAAGCGCCCATGGTTGCTTTAAATTTAAAATAATGACAAGGGAGTCTATTTGGGTGCATTTCAAAATGACGCAAGAAATGGTTAAATTGCAAGAACCAACAAAATAATTCAAAATGGACAAGGCTAACTTAAAAGAGAAGTTTAGCCAACTTTTGGATGATATAGAGAACCTAAAAA
>Ga0256847_1000850_pt1 | contig 17299 bp, 19 predicted proteins | sample TeddybearmetaG_FD_189099 | JGI IMG/M metagenome (GOLD analysis project Ga0256847, IMG submission 189099) | Hydrothermal vent microbial communities from East Pacific Rise, Pacific Ocean - Teddybear | ecosystem: Environmental > Aquatic > Marine > Hydrothermal vents | place: Pacific Ocean: East... | reverse complement strand
GATATCAAAATCTACACCCAGTGATATCGATTTGGCTGTTAAGCAAAAACGTGATATCGGAGAAGGTTTCAGATGATTACCATCACCATTTTGAGGCACATGACATACGTAACGGGGTTACGTTGAGTGATCACTTTAACATCCATATTATTGAGCTGCCCAAATGGGAAGCCACCCGAGTAGCCACGCCAAAACAGCAATGGTTATACTTTTTCAAAGAAGGCGGACGTATTAATGCAGACAGCCCGCCAGACGTTTTAAAAACATCAACAGTGATGGTGCAAGCGATGGATACATTAAGACAGTTTTCAGACCAGGAAGAGAATTATGATCTTTATCAGGCGCGTCAGGCCTATATCCTAGAGCAGAATACGATAGCGTACGATTTGGAATTGGCGTTGGAGGAAAAAAAGCAGGCGTTGGAGGCAAAAGAGGAGGCGTTAGAGGGAGAAGCGCAGGCGTTGAAGGCAAAAGAGCAGGAACGAAAAGAGAAAGAGCAGGAGCGAAAAGCAAAAGAGCAGGAGCGCAAAGCGAAAGAAAAAGCGCTAGCGGGTGAAGAAAAAGCGTTAGCAGGTGAAGAAAAAGCCTTAAGAAAAAAGGGACGGCTAGAAGCGTTATTGAAGAAGCACGGTATTGACCCGAATGAAGCAGAATGAGCGGTGAAGTCAAAATTGTCTTTGATGCATTTTTGCCAATCAGGAGGGCTTAGGCACCAGGAGCTGACGAGTAACACGGTATGATTCACTTCATCAATCCCACGATAGATTGTGTTTTCAAGGCGATAATTGAACTTCAATGTGACGATCTAACCACCCTAGCAAACGATTTTTTACTTTAGACCGTTTAGGTAATTGTTCGGCTAAACTCTTTGATTGATTGTACGTTGATTAGGTTAATCCTTCTTTTTTAGAGTTTCTCATACTTGTGAAACTATTTTCAGTGTTGATGCAAAAATGAGCAAGTTTTATCGGTTAATCAAATGGTTCCGAATTGTGCTACCCTAAAATTTACAGAGGATACGGTATGACGATGGCGCAAAAATTTTCACTATCTGAGATTGAAGACGGCTTATCCAAATTGAACCAGGGGTTAAGTGTTACGTGGGTGCTACGTGATGGGAAATTGCACAAAACCTTTGTGTTTGGCGATTTTATACAAGCGTTTGGTTTTATGACGCAGGTTGCATTAAGGGCGCAAGCGATGAATCACCACCCTGAATGGTTTAATGTCTTTAAGCGTGTGCGGGTTGATCTTGTGACGCATGATGCGGGCGGCATTACAGCGCTTGATTTTGCGCTCGCGCATCACATGGAGGGCGCAATGTAGAATACCGTTATATGCGCGGATTATAGACTATATTTTATGATACGATGCAGGTTCGTCCCGTTCAACAGATTAGAGGTGATTATCATGAGATTACGATGCTGGCAATGGGCCTTTTTTGGGGTTTTCCTGTTCAGTTTTTCGAGCGTGTATGCCAGTGCTGAAAAACGTCGTCTTGCGTTAGTGATCGGTAATGCCAATTACGCCAGTATGCCGTTGAAAAATCCCGCAAACGATGCACGTGATATGTCCACCGCGTTAACTGCATTGGGTTTTGAGGTCGTGACCAAAATTGATGCAACGCAAGAGGAAATGGAAGATGCCATCAGTGCGTTTGGGGGGCAATTGGCGAATGGTGGCATTGGTTTGTTTTATTATGCTGGACATGGTGTTCAAGTCAATGGCGCGAATTATTTGATTCCGTTGAAAGCTCGGATTAAACGTGAAAAAGATGTTCGCTATAAAGCCGTCGATATTAATCAAGTATTGGACGAGATGGGCAGTGCGAATAATGGGTTAAATATGGTGATTCTCGATGCTTGTCGAGATAACCCGTTACCGAGAAGTTTTCGCTCCGGGCAAAAAGGTTTGGCTAAGATGGATGGGCCTAAAGGCACCATTATTGCTTATGCCACGGGGCCAGGTTCTACCGCCATGGATGGCAATGGCCAAAATGGGGTATACACCAAGCATTTATTGGATTCGATGAAACAGCCTGGGTTAAGTGTTGAGGATGTGTTTAAGCAAGTGCTGAGGAATGTGGATCGCGAAACGGGTGGTCAACAAACGCCTTGGGTCTCATCTTCTTTCACTGGCGAGTTTTCTTTTACCCTGTCAGTTGATGCGCGAGGGCTGGTGATTAAAGCCAAGTCTAACATCACTCCGGTCGAGCCGGTTGTCTCAAAACAGGTTGGGGTGATGATCAAAACCGACCCCACCAACGCCACCATTCGTTTAGAGGGTGCAGTGGCCGGGCATGCGCCGATGCGCTTAACCTTGGATCCTGGGTTTTATCATGTGAGTGCTTCGTTGCCTGGTTATGCGGTGGCGAAAGAGAAAGTCTGGGTGCAAAAAGAGACGCTGACGCAAGTCCAATTAGTGCTTAAAAAAGTGGGCATGCCAGCCTTAAGTAATGCCACTGCCAAGTTGAAAATCATCAATTATTATCGTGACAAAGGGCAGTGGAAAAATGTGTTTGTGATCAGTAAAATCAGCAAAATTCGGGTTTTGCAGAAAGGGGTGAATGCCATTGTTCACGCACGCTATCGTTATGTGCCTGTGCCACATAGTCGCCGTAGTGATACTGGCACCGATACGCGGAAGTTCTATTTTCGGTGGAATGGGAGAAGCTGGCAGATACGCAGAATGGGGCCTTATCAATCAGGGAAGGTATAGCCCAATCATCAGGAGAAAATATGAACCCTATTATGTGGCAACAACGCTGGGAAAAGAATCAAACGGGTTTCCACGAAGGCGAAGTGAATGCGCAACTTGCGCAATATATTGATCGTTTAAAGTTAGCCTCAGGCATGAGCGTGTTTGTACCGCTGTGCGGTAAAGCCATTGATATGCGCTGGCTGATTGACCAAGGTTATTATGTCACGGCGAATGAAGTGAGTGACATTGCTGTTCGAGCGTTTTTTAAAGAACAGCAGATGACTTATGCCAAAACTGGCCAGCCGCTGTTTAATTGTTATCAAAATGAGCAGATACATATCTATTGTGGGGATTTTTTTGAGCTCACGCCACACTTGGTTGATGATGTGCAGGCGATTTATGATCGTGCCGCTTTAGTTGCCATGACGGCAGAGCAGCGCCCAGCTTATGCACAAAAATTGCTGAGCTTATTCCCGCACCGACCTAACATGTTGCTGGTGACGTTAGAGTACGATGAAACGATTATGCAAGGCCCACCTTTTTCAGTTTCTCCAGAAGAAGTCGAGCGTTTGTACGGTGCGGCCTATGAGGTGGTGTGTTTGCAAGTTGAGGAAAGGATTGAGGAGGAGGTGCGTTTTAAAGAAAAAGGCCTTTCCTCTTTAAAAGAAGCGGTGTTTTTGTTGACGAGTCGACAGACTTGAGCGCTCAAGCGGCATGCGCCCAATCTCGCGGCCTAAGGGGGCGTTTTTCCACCAATCGATGTGCTGCCCACTGGGGCGGTGATGGGTGTAAAGAATGCCTTTGGGTTTAGCCCGCTCTAAAAATCCCCATTCTTTGATTTTTGTGGTGTGAGCAAAGAGCGTCCAGGTGTCTTTCTGCGGCGATTGGATGCGGTGAAAATGGTAAGCTCGAATGATATTGAGCCGGCCCGGAAACATTTTACGGAAGCCAGATATCCACCCATGCTCTGGGTCTACATATTTAACCCGTTCTTCTTGATAACCACCACACAAAATGAGTGCGAAGGCCCAAGCCCATGGGTGGTCATGCACGGAGCGTTCATCTTCCTCCCTGACGAAGCGGTGTAGGTAAAACGTCCACACACTGATTTGACCAAGATAATAGCGCTCTAAATAACGGTGTCCGCCAACGTCAATACGTCGACAAGGCAGTGTTGCAGAACGTTTAAATAACCAGTGGCGCAGCATACAGTTCTCTTGATTGAAACATTAAACAGGGTTATCAATATCGACAAACGTATGCCCAATCTGAAAGTGATCGGCTAAATGATTGCCTAATGCTTGCACGCCATAACGTTCTGTTGCGTGATGGCCTGCAGAAAAATAATGGATGGGAGTTTCTACCGCCAAGTGGTAGGTGGATTCAGAAACCTCACCACTGATGAACGCATCTAACCCTAACTCAGCAGCCGCCCCTAAGAAGCTTTGTGCCGCGCCCGTACACAAACCAATGTTGCGAATGGCGTGGTTGGGGCCAAAGTGTTGTGGGGTACGCCCCAGGGTTTGTGTGAGTTGGCTTGCGAATGCTGGTGCGGAAGATTCCGGGATTGTTCCCCAAAGCGCAAGGTCGTGTTGACCAAACGTGCCTTTGACGGTGATGCCCAATTTTTTGGCCAATTGGGCGTTATTGCCAAACTCAGGATGTGCATCCAGGGGCAGGTGGTAGGCAATCAGATTGATGTCGTGTGTGAGTAAGGCTTTGATGCGTTGTTGTTTGGTGCCGATGATTTGAGGCGCTTCATTTTTCCAAAAAAAACCGTGGTGTACCAAGACGATATCCGCATTCAGGGTAATGGCTCGGTCAATTAAGGCTTGGCAAGCGGTGACGCCAGACACAATGTGACGGATTTTCTGTGTGCCAGCGATTTGCAACCCATTGGGGCAATAATCCTGGAAATTGTGCGGGCTTAGTAAGGTGTCGCAACGCTGAAGAATATGGGTTAACTCGATCATGGGGTGTCGCTTTGTGTGCGTCTGTTTTCTGAAGTCACCGATTAAACGATAACGCCTGGCGAATGGCAAGGGTTAAACCGAGTGCTGAGGGGGTTTATTGTCCGGAACTTTTCAGCCGTTTGGTTTTCTAGAAAGGGTAAGTTGCGCGCAGTTTACCCGATGGCATAGGGGATAATCCGGGTACTCAAGGCGTGGCGGCATCGGTATGATGTCAGCAATTGAAAAAAACATAGATTACCTAGTAATATAAAAATATCGTTAAGCGCTGGAGGTCAACGATTGTAATTGCAAATTGGCACCCCATACTAAAGGATTGGCATGTGGGGCAATGTATGGCGGAGGCATTAGATGAGTTATAAAAATAAGATTCGGTCACGGATACAGTCGGGTAAATTGAACACTCGGGTACTTAAAGCTCAGGAAAAGCAGCAATTTTGGGGGGAAGTGAATCAAACAAAACCTTTGACCTTAATGGGGATTAGACAATTGGTTCGGGTGTGTCGCGATGCGGGTGAAGCGCATGATGATGCCTTGCTGAAGGCCATTTGGCACCATGTCAGTGTCATGGGCCACATCACGGCTGAAATGGTGTTGATTATTCAGGGGGTATTTCGTCCGGCTCGGATGGGGGCTCAAAAAATCACACGGCCTTTGGCGGATTTTCTGTTTGATCTGAATGAAGTGGTGGCTGACAGTGAGTTGAATCACACGGCTTGGGGGCAATTTTTCGTTAGGATGGTGTCTAAACATTTGCTGGAAGACAATGCAAAACCGAATGAAATTAATGAAGAAGAAGCCAATTGGTTGATTGAGCGTGTGTTATCGGATGGCCAGTATGATTACGTTGAGCAAATGTTGTTGCCAACGTTAGACCAGCGCGCGACCAAAATGCCGGAAAGCTTAAAGTTTCAAATTGAGCTACTCAATGGGGCAATCGCCTAAAGGCTCACCGGCATGTGATCCGTTGTTAGGCTGGCTGAGCGACGATTGAAGCGCCTTTGATGGCCCGGCTTTCATCGCTCATCAGATAAACATACGTCGCCGTAATGCGCTCTGGCAGAGGCAGTTTTTCAACTTCTTCGCCGACGTAAATACGCTGGGTTAAGCTGGTTTTCACTTCAACCGGTTCAACGCGGTTAACCCTGACCTGACTCTCTTCCAACTCCTCGGCTAAGATTTGTGCCATCCCTTCAAGGGCGAATTTCGACACACCATAAGCGCCGGTATAAGCCTTGCCTTTTTTGCCAACAGGGTCGGTGGTGAACACGATGCTCGCGGTATCAGACTGTTTCAGCAAGGGTAGCGCTGTCCGCGTGATCAAAAAAGGGGTGTTGAGGTTAATTTGCAAGGTGGCATACCAGAGCTCGGATGAAATCGCGTTAAAGGGGGTTAACCCTTGGAAGTGAACCGCGTTATGTAAAATGCCGTCGAGACGACCAAACGTTTGGTCGATACTGTTGATCAGCTCATCCACATCGTGCTCAGACGCACCGGTGAAATCCATTGGGAAAATGGCTGGGGTCGGGCTACCTTGGCGCTCAATGTCATCGTAAACCGCTTCTAATTTAGCGGTGGTTTTGCCAACCAATACAATGGTTGCGCCGTATGCAGCCAATGCTTTTGCAACGGCTTTACCGATGCCACTGCCCGCGCCAGTGAGGAGGATAACTTTGTCGTGTAAACAGTGATCGGGTATGTTGGGAATGAGCATGTGCGGTGGAACCTTTATCTTCTTATTAATGGAGGGTTGCAGGGTAAAGTGTATGTCATTTTAAGCGCACTTGTCCTAGGATTATGCGCCACGTATCCCAGGTTGAGCGCATGAGCTTACTGATGGGCGGCAGTGTGGCTTGGCGTTCCAGAATACGGAAGTCATCGTGTGCCGTTGTTTGGTGTGCATGCCAGTTGAGTAAGGCCAAAACAAACAAGGGATTCAGTGCGCGTCGGCTGTGGATCGATAAAGTATTGATCTGCATCAATTGGGCTTTGAGTGGGTGTAAAGAGGCGCGTAAATAGAGCTTTAAGCCTTCAGGGGTCAGGCTTGGGTTTAATAATAAATGCGTTTGCACGCCATAATCGGCGAGACGGTTGGCGGGCAGATAGATATGCCCCCGTTGGCCATCGTGGTGTAGGCGCGCAACGCAGCGCATCCAATGTATGGCATAACTGACGTGTTGTAATACGGCGGTTTCTTGTGGTGAAGGCGGTAAACCCAGCAGTATTTGTGCAGCTAAGTGGTTCAGCCGCACCAGTGTATTGGCAGCATAACGGCGATGCGCCGATTCATCGGGATAACTGACCACCGATAAGTTACTTTGCAAGGCCAGTAGAATCATGCGGAAGGTATTCGGGGGCAGCGCGTGTGTTTCAATGAGGGTGGCTAATTGTTGGTTCAGGGGGTGTTTGGCTTGATGGCCGAGGTCAAATTCTTGCTCCCACCAAGCGAAGGATTTTTCAGCGATGTTGAGATCAGAGCTATCAATGAGTTTTTCGAGCGTTAAAAACCACGCAAAGAGTGTTTTCAAGGCCTGTCGTTTGCGCAAAGGGGCTTTCCGTATACTGTAGTATAGGCTAGAACCTGTGGGTATTTTTTCTGCTAGGATGGCTTCTGACATGATCAATCGTAATACCGGAGTTTACGGCAGTATCCAGGTAAAATGGCATAGTAACAGACATAAAGTCTGGCATCACGGTCTTTCTAGGATAATCATATGACGACTTGGCAAGTGTATAAAGCGCCCCCCCCGTTAGGGCCACAAGAGGTGCATGTTTGGCGGGTGGCGCTGGATGTTTCCCCGGCGTTGGAAAGCCGCTATTTTGCCTTATTGTGTGAAGTAGAACAGCAGCGCGCTAAGCGTTTTTATCGGGCCTCGGATCAAATGCACTTCACCATGGCCAGGGGGTGTTTGCGGCGTTTATTGGGTGAGTATTGCGAATGCCGGGCGGATGCGGTGATGTTGCAGTATCAAGCGCAAGGGAAGCCGTTTACGCCCGCGTGCACGATCCAATTTAATATTTCCCATGCGTATGGGCAGGCCTTATTGGCGTTTAGCCGTGACTCGGTGTTGGGGATTGATTTGGAATATGAACAACGGGTGGTTGAGTGGGAAAGTTTGTCACACCGTTTTTTTGCCCTTAAAGAACACCAAGCCATTATGGCGAAAAAGACGCCAGCACAGCAAAAACAAGCATTTTTTCGTTGTTGGACGCGGAAAGAAGCGTATGTCAAAGCGCATGGGGATGGGTTGATGCGGAACTTGCAAAAATTTGTTGTTTCAGTTGGAGATGAGGCAACATTATTGACCGATGAGGAAGACCCTAAAAATGTTCAACAATGGCGTTTGCAAGCGCTGGTGCTGGCGGATATTCCGTATCAAGCCGCGCTGGTCACGCAAGTCTCCGCATGGCCGCTGAATGTGCAATACTTCACGTATCCAGTGTCTGCGGACTGATGTCTGTGGATTCATGGCTGGGGAATTCTAACTTGAAGATGGAGCCTTTGCCCGCTGTACTTTCCACCTGGCAACAGCCTTGGAGTAACGCGCAATAATGTTTGGTAATGGCTAAACCGATACCTGAGCCTTGTAGGATATAAGGGTTTGTGGTTGGCTCCTGGATAAAGGGGTCGAATAAATGCTCAAAATTTTCCCCCGCAATGCCAATCCCGGTGTCGCTGACTTCAAACAAATACCAACGCTGGCCATCCCGTTGTGTGCTGCTAACATTCAGTTGAATGACCCCATCAGAGGTGAATTTGGCCGCATTTTTCAAAATATGTAAAATGGCTTGGCGCAATTTTTTCATGTCACTGGACATCACGCCAAGGTCGTCTGCAATATGCGTCACCAGGCGATTATGGTTAATGTGCGCAAAACGCTCGGCTGTTGTGATGATGTCATGCAGGAAATCGTGCATCACAAAAGCATCAATATTCACGGGTCGCTGCCCGGATTCTAATTCAGATAACTCTAAAATATCATTGATGATGTTGAGTAACTGCCCTGCGCCCGAGTTGACTTGCTGCAAGTCACCCTGCATTTCTTCAATATTGCCGCCTTTGTTTTCTAAAATTAAGGTGCTGTAGCCGATGATGGCATCCAATGGCGAACGTAACTGACGGCTGACATTGGCAATGAAGGCACTTTTTGCTTTGTTTGAATCAACCGCTCGGTCGCGTGTTTCTTGGAGTTCTGTTAATTGGGCGTTCAAAGCCATGTTGGTTTGGCTCAAGGCTTGTGTGAGCTGCTGAATTTGCTCAAGCAGTTGTAAATTCTCTAATTGACCGGATACATTGAGCTTCGACAGCTCCCAGATGATTTCTTGGAGAATGGCTTCATTGCGTTGCTTTTCTGTGTGGAGCGACTGACAGTCGTTATGTGCGTGTGCATCATCGCTCATAAGGAGCCTTTAAAAGATGGTGATAAGGTGATTATAGTTGGTAATTGCAAATCCGCCTTGACAGGCGTCAACTCCTAGATATGCTTAACAATATAAAGAGAATTCGACAATAATAATAACAAAACGGAATATCTAGGTTGATGCCATGAGATGTTGGCTATTAATACTGTGTTGTTTGGCAACGACAGTCAGTGCAAAATCGGTCAGGGTGAACGACCTTCGGGTGTGGACGGCACCTGAACGGACGCGTTTGGTGTTTGACTTGAGTGGGGCGGTAGATCACACGATCTTTACGTTACCGAACCCAAACCGGGTCGTGATCGACCTTAAAAAAGCGCGCTTGAAACATAAAATACGCCGAGTCAAATCGAATGAGTCTTTCATTCAGGGCATTCGTTCTGGTGTGCAACAACAGCGTAACCTTCGCATTGTCTTGGACTTAAAGAAAAAGGCGCGGGTGCGATCCTTCTTGCTAAAACCGAATAAAAAATATGGCCATCGTCTTGTGGTGGACATTCGCGAGCGCACCAGTCAAGCCGTTAAAATCACCCAAAAACGCACCAAAATAACGCAATTGCGAGATGTGGTGATTGCGATTGATGCCGGGCATGGGGGAGAAGATCCGGGGGCGCTGGGAAAACGGGGCACCAAAGAAAAAGATGTGGTGCTGGCGATTGCAAAAAAATTGAAAGTGCTGATTGATCGCTCTCGTGGCATGCAAGCGGTGTTGGTTCGATCCGGCGACTATTATGTGAAGTTGCGGGATCGTATGTCTGTTGCGCGTAAACACTCGGCGGATTTGTTCATTTCCATTCATGCGGATGCTTTTCGTCAATCCACCGTTCACGGCTCCTCTGTGTTTGTCTTATCGGAGCGGGGTGCCTCCAGTGAAGCCGCGCATTGGTTGGCTGAGCGTGAAAATGGGGCGGATATGGTGGGCGGGGTGAGCCTCAGTCAAAAAGACGATATGTTGGCCAAAATTCTGATGGATTTGTCACAAACAGCCACCAATGAAGTCAGCCATGGCATTGCGACAAAAATCTTGAGTGGTCTGAAGCGTCTTGGCAAAGTGCATAAATCGACAGTCCAACATGCGGGTTTCCAAGTGCTGAAATCACCAGATATCCCCTCTTTATTAGTGGAAACCGCCTTCATCACCAATGCCAAAGAAGAACGTAAGCTGAACAGTGCGCGTTATCAGAGTCAGGTTGCACGCGCCATATTTAAAGGCGTGCGACGCTATTACGCAGACAAACCACCGCGTGATACGTTGCTTGCTGCGCGTAAACATACCGTCGAAAAAGGCGATACGTTAGGCGGTATTGCGCTGCACTATGGCATCGGCGTGAAACACTTGCGTCAGTTGAACCGGCTGAAGTCGGATCGGTTGTTGATTGGGCGGGAACTGCTCATTCCATTGGGGTCTTAAAAAGACTTTGTCTGTAATATCAATCTGTAATATCAATCAACCGTGTTGGATGGCGGTGATACGCTTGTGTGTTCTTGGGTTTAATGGTTAAATCCGGCGCAATTGCCTTCCTGGCATTGTCAATGAGAGATCACCATGAGTCCTGAGTTATTATCCCCTGCGGGCACGTTAAAACATTTACGGTATGCATTTGCGTATGGTGCGGATGCAGTTTATGCCGGACAGCCGAGGTATAGCTTACGCGTGCGCAACAATGATTTTGATTTGGCGCATTTAGAAACCGGCATCCACGAAGCGCATCAGCAGGGTAAGCGGTTTTATGTGGCGAGTAACATTGCGCCACATAACAGTAAGGTAAAAACCTATATGCGTGATATGGCCCCGATTATTGAGATGCAGCCCGATGCGTTGATTATGTCCGACCCAGGATTGATTATGATGGTGCAGGAGCGCTGGCCTGAGGTCGAAATTCACTTGTCGGTGCAAGCGAATGTGGTGAATTATGCGGCGGCCAAGTTTTGGCAGAAAATGGGGATTGCCCGCATTATTTTGTCCCGTGAGTTATCCCTGGATGAGGTGGCTGAATTTCGTCAGGAATGCCCAGATTTAGAGCTTGAAGTATTTGTACATGGTGCGTTGTGCATGGCGTATTCCGGGCGTTGTTTATTGTCTGGGTATGTGAACCATCGTGACCCGAACCAAGGGGCTTGTACCAATGCCTGTCGTTGGGAATATGAGGCGCAACCCGCAGTAGAAACCAGTACGGGTGAGATTGTGCCAAAAGCCGTACCGAAAAAAGTGCAACCACAGTTAGGCCAAGGCGATACGGTGGATGAAGTGTATCTGCTGCGAGAGAAAGGCCGCCCAGATCAATTGATGCCCGCATTCGAAGATGAGCATGGCACCTATATCATGAACTCGAAAGATTTGCGCGCAGTACATCATGTGCAGCGATTAACGGAAATGGGCGTGCATTCACTGAAAATCGAAGGTCGCACGAAGTCCCATTATTATGCGGCCAGAACCACTCAGGTCTACCGCCAAGCGATTGATGATGCCGTTGCGGGGCGTGTATTTAACGATACACTGATGGAAACCTTGGAGAAATTGTCTCACCGGGGTTACACCGAAGGATTTTTCCGACGCCATGTGCATGATGCTTATCAAAACTATGAACGCGGAAACTCTGTGGCAGACCATCAAATTTTTGTGGGTGAAATTGTTGATTACGATACACAGTCACAGCTCGCGACCGTGGATGTTAAAAATCGATTTGCACAAGGGGATTCCTTAGAGTTGATGACGCCAAAGGGTAATCAAGTGTTTACCTTGTCGAATATGCGCTCTCAACATGGGCAGGATCAAGCGGTTGCCCCCGGTTCTGGTCATATCGTGAAAATTCCGATTGAGGGTTATGAGGTGATGGAACATGCGTTATTGCTTCGAAATCTGACGCGGGAAGAAAGTTTGTCGACATAGTGGGGTGCAAAAATACACCCAATAGGTTTAAAAATAGAGTATTTTACTCAAACTTGGCATAATGGACACTGAGTGCAATGGGAATCGCTCAGTCTACTGTCACCTGATGTTTTGTGGTCGTTGACTTGATTGGCCTGGCTTAAGTGACTAAAATTATATTCGGAGTATGACGGCTTAGCCGTTTTGGAGATTAACCTGAATCAACAACGTGCAAAAGCCATTGATGATGCCATTCGGCAGGCAAAATCGTATGAAGATCCTGAGCGTAAGCTCTCTATGCGTGAGATTACAGAGCGCTTAAGGGATCTGTCTGGCGTTCAAGTTTCAATTAATGCGGTTCAAAAATGGCGGACAACCGGCAATATTCGTGAGGAATTGATGGGGCCGTTGTGCGAAATACTCAGCATTAGCATCGATACGCTGAGGGTGGAAAATGCCGTGCATGATGTGGATATTTTAGCATTGATCAATGATATCAATGAATTAAGGGGTGACCAAAAATACGCATTGCGCTTGTTGGTCACCACGATGCTAAAAAAAATCTAAGAATTTCAACCTGTCTGGGTTTACTTTTCCTCAATTTTGCCCAATAATTCGTAAAAGCGTTCATCTAGTTCCTTGATCATATCTTTAATTTCTTCGATGTGATCGCTGTCGGACAGTTGCCCTAGTACTTCTCTGAGTACAGTTGCACGCCGATAAATGACCTCAAGTTGACCGGCCATTGTTATGCCTTTTTTTATATTTAATGTGGCACATAAGGGTGGTGGGCCGCAAAAACACTAGAAATATACCAACTAATGGTGCCTATGGCAACTAAGAAGGATTTGTACATACTGGATGATAATGAGGCGTTTCTTGCGGATATGCGTGAGTTATTCTCGCACTTTGTCTGTGTGACCGTCTTTACCCATCCGGCTGCTTTTATCGCAGCGCTTGAGGTTAAAGCCCCAACGTTGTCGATGATCGATTTGGATTTGGGTTATCGGGTTGCTCGGGGCAGCGATGTGGGTCGTAGCCTGAGAAAAATGCGCCAGTATTTCATCATTGTATCCTCCGAACTGTTGCAAGAATCGTATACCTATATGGACGAAATTGGTGCGCTTCGTGTTTACTGCAAACCCACAAAACCCAGCCACAGCCAACCGGATATTTTTGAGAAGTATGAGATCTTCCACAAAAGTGTGGTGCGAGACATCAAAATCGCAGATCAGATCAAGTCACTTGAGCGGCGCTTAAATGATTCTTATCTCACCCATGCTTGTATGACGTTATTACAAATTCGCCGAGATTTGAGTTTTGATGAAGCGTATGACTTGGTTAAGGCTGGGGCGAGTAATGAGCGTGTCTCCATGGGGAGTTTCTCAAAGTTGATGCTTGAAAAACAATTCAAGATTAACCAGGACGATGTGGGGATTCAATTATTCTCCATAGACATGTTTCTGCAGGGGCAATCGGATTGCGCGTTTTTAGGCGCTTTGATTCAGCGCTTAAAGTCTGCACAGTCGGATCTTTTGGTGGCGGTTGAGGCGGAGGATATTACCCATTGTTTTCGTGAGATTTATCATCTGGCGGGCAAACTATTGCCTCGTATCGCTTTTTACGCCAGGGAATCCAGCCCGATTGATTTTGATATTAAACGCCTAATATCAGCAATGGATGATACGTTACAAGATTTATTTTCCCGTGTGGGTATTTTTGTTTCGGTTGACCATTTGGCGCATGCGTTTGAACAACTAGCAGAAATGGCGTCGGATCAACCGAGCCTTGATGCTGCGACCGATGCGGATGCCGGTGATGACAAAGGGGTGAGCCCTGATGAACAGGCCAAGCAAAACCGTTATGCCAGCCAAGCCAATTTATTGGGGCTGCTGAAGAAAAGTCACAAAATGGCATAAATCTGTTTTGTAGGAAAAAGATTACATAATATTATTTCTAAATGGATTATATTTTTATTGAATAATTTTGTTTTAAGTTGTACCATGTGTTATATCGCCAAGGAGAGAGTTGAATTATGAAACCAAGCAATTTAGTCCCTGTACAAGCTAACCATGAGTTGGTCAAACATTTGAAAATACTTGCGGCCTCTAAAAATGTGAAAATGTATGAGTTAGTCAATGGTGCTTTAACCGAGTGGTTGATGTCGCAGCAGAAGGAATTTAAAGAGATTCAGCAATTGATGGTGTCTGATACATAATCCAGTCATATTATTATGCGAATGTTTTGCTTCTATCCGAACCCCAGGGTAATATTGGCGCCATGATAGAAACTTTAGATTCCCCCCATATTTTCGCAGCAAGCACAGAGGATTTTCAAAGCCTCGTTTTGGATAATTCAAAATCCGGGCCAGTCTTGGTCAATTTTTGGTCAAAGAAAGCTGGGCCGTGCTTGCGTCAGTATCCTATTCTGGACAAACTGGTGCATGAATACGCCGGCAAGATGCTGCTGGTGAATATCGATACTCGCAGTGAGTTCAACGTCACCAAAACCTATGGCATTACCAGTGTCCCAACCTTGAAACTATTCCGGGATCAAGTGGTTGTAGAAACGCTTTTTGGCTATCAATCAGAAGGTGAGCTGCGGCAAGTCTTAGGGCAATATGTCGCCAGAGTGTCAGATCAATTATTGGCTGTTGCTATACAGCAATACTCTGAAGGCAATCGGGCGGATGCGTATGATCAAATTACCCAAGCCATTATTCAAGATCCTGAAAACCCAAGGTTACCCTTAGCGCTGGGTAAATTGTTAAAGTATGAGCGACGCTTTGCGGACGCGTTACATCTGTTCGAATCTTTGCCAACTAAGATTGCCGCGAATGCCGAGATTACACAACTCAAAAATCAACTCAGTTTTTTACACATCACCGATGAAATCGACGATGTTGAGCAATTGCTCAAGCAAAGTCAGTTGGACACACAAAATGTCAGCCATAAGCGCTTGCTCTCCGCGCATTATGTTGCGTTAGAACAATTTGAATCGGCACTACAGGTCTTGCTCGAAATCATCGACATTGAACCGGATTATCATGCGCGTTATGCCCAAAAAGGGTTACTCAATATTTTCAATTTGTTGGGCAGTCAGCATGCGCTGGTTAAACAATATCGTCCTGCATTACGTCGTTATACACATTAGTCACAGCGGCCGTTAACCGATCCATTCTGTGCGAGCTGACGCACGGAAAAAAGGGTTGTGATTTTATAAAAACCAACTAAAATCGTAGGTTATTCTGGTTCGATATAATGGGAAACGAGATGGACTACGGTGCGCTAAAAAATGAAGATGGGTATATGGTTGACCCCAGCAAATGGTCGGAAGAGTATGCAAAATGGCGTGCACAAGATTTGGGCATTGAATTAACTGACGTGCATTGGGGTATTATTAATTTATTTAGAGAGTTTATTGTCGATAAAGCCATTACCCCCTCATCCCGGATTGCGCAAAAAGAAGCGAAAAAGCGCTTTGGGGTAGACAGCAAAGGTTTTTATGCCCTATTTCCTAATGGGCCAAAGCAAGCGGCAATGGTCGCTGGTGGTCTTAAACCTTCGGGTTGTTAAGTCGCGCCATTCAAAGTTAAGGCTCGGGCAGTGACGGCTGCTCGGGAATGTGCGCCAGCACATCCACTAAATAGTCCCAAATCAACCCAACATCCTCGATTCTAACGCGCTCGTCCGGTGAGTGTGCACCCTGAATGGTTGGGCCAAAAGAAATCATTTTCCAATGGGGATAAACCGCCCCGAGTACGCCACATTCTAACCCCGCATGGATCACATTAATTTCAGGCATGTTGCCATATAAAGCGTGGTGGCGTGTTTTCATGAGTTGTAAAAGGGGGGAGTCCATATCGGGTTCCCAGCCTGGGTATGCATTGCTGAAGTGAACATGTGTGCGTTCAGGTGAGCCAATGTTTCGAAAAATCTCGGCAATACGTTCGCATAAAGCATCCCGTTTGGTTTCTACCGCGCTGCGTGTTAACGCTTCAATGTGTATGTCGGTTTGATCAGAAAAAATTCGGGCCAAATTATTGGAGGTTTCGACCACGTTGGGTAAGCTGGGTATCCAGCCTTCAACGCCATTGGGGCATGCCTCAATGGCACTTAATAAGCGTGTGAGAAACGCGGGCGTGAAGACTTGATCTGGGCGTTCTGCGGGAGTCAGTTGAATGCGAATGTCGGGTTCTTCTGGGGTTCTGATTGTATCAGTATATGTTGCCATGATTTGATGTAAGGTGCTGACTTGCGCATTGGGTAACGTGATGTGTGTGTTGGCATCGCGAGGAATGGCGTTGCGTAAACTGCCGCCATTAAAAGCCGCGACGCGAATATCTGTGTGTGTTTGTGCGCGTTGCAGTAGCGTGTTGGTGAGTTTATTGGCATTCGCGCGCCCTCGGTGGATGTCGATGCCGGAATGGCCACCTTTTAACTCGCTAACGGTTAACATATAAGCCGTATGAGTGGGCGTACTTGGTTCTGTTTCGAGGGGGATGGTGGCGATGATATCTTTGCCACCGGCACAGCCAACGTATAACTCACCGACTTCTTCGGTATCAATGTTGAGTAACCAGTCACCTTGTAGAGAATCCGGCTGTAAACCTAAGGCACCACTCATGCCGGACTCTTCATTAATGGTAAATAAAGCTTCAATCGGTGGGTGGGTAATATCGGTTGCGGTTAACACGGCCAATGCGCAGGCCACACCAATGCCGTTATCTGCGCCCAGTGTTGTGTGTTTTGCGGTCACCCATGCGCCATCAATATAGGCGTTGATGGGGTCGGTTTCAAAGTTATGCTGATGCGGTTTGGAGGCCTGCCCGACCATATCCAAATGGCCTTGAATGACGATGCCATGGCAATGGCTTTTGCCCGCTGTTGCGGCTTTGCGTACGATTAAATTACCCGCAGTATCCATGTTGTGGGATAACCCTGCGGTTTCTGCAATGCTTTGGATGTAATCAATCACACCTTGTTCGTGATGTGAGGGTCTTGGGATTTCGCACAACTTGGAAAAATGTTGCCACACACAGGTTGGGTTGAGCTGGGCGATATTTTTAGGCATGTTTTAATCTTCTATTGCTTCGTTGGGGTGCGTGTCTAATAAATGTTTCTGTTGGCATAATACAAAGTAATGGATTTTATCTTGTTGTTTTTCTGGTAGCTCAATAAAGCGGCAGTGCACGATATTATTTTGTGTGATGCGCATGATTTCAAGGGTAACTTCAAAGGCTTTGCAGCGAATGCCGGGTAGTTGTAGGGTGGTGATGAAGCGCATACCGGATTGTTGGTCGGTGTGCATGAAGCTGAGCCCACCAGCACTGATTTCTTGC
>Ga0256847_1000849_pt1 | contig 17314 bp, 13 predicted proteins | sample TeddybearmetaG_FD_189099 | JGI IMG/M metagenome (GOLD analysis project Ga0256847, IMG submission 189099) | Hydrothermal vent microbial communities from East Pacific Rise, Pacific Ocean - Teddybear | ecosystem: Environmental > Aquatic > Marine > Hydrothermal vents | place: Pacific Ocean: East... | reverse complement strand
ATAATAAGCCGTAACCTTAATCCGACAGCGTCTGCAGTCATCAGTGTGACACAGTTTAATGCCGGTGTTGTTAGCAATGTTATTCCAGGAATAGCCACGTTAATAGGATCTATCCGTACAGTTGATCAGGATACGCGCCGAGTGATCAAGCAGCGCATAACTGATATATGTGAGGGTCTTGCTAAAACACATGGTGCAAAAATCGCCATTGATTATCTGGATGGCTATCCCATTTTGAACAACCATGAGCAGCAGACACAAAGTGCGGTTAAGGCAGCCAATTCTGTGGTCGGTGAATCAAATGTTGATTCTGATCATGAACCTATCATGGGAGCTGAGGATTTTTCTTACATGCTGGAAGCCAGACCTGGCGCCTATATATTAATTGGTCAGGGTGATGAAAACTGTATTCACCCATTGCACCATTCCAGTTATGATTTCAACGATGAAATTTTACCTATAGGTGCAAGCTATTGGGCGAAGCTGGTCGAGCAGGAACTGTAAGTTTGAAAGCAAACTAGCCCTTCTGCTAAAACCGGACGTATCTTAATCCTCCACCAACCCCACTAATCGATTATAGAGGCATATATTTACAAAATTAAAGACTATTCTATTTATTATCAACTATCGATATCATATTTGGTCACTGCGGTTTCTGGCTAGTGTGTGAAGCAATTATATTCCAGGCAGCATCGTTCGATAATGATGCTGGATCATTCAGGCGTATTGCCATAATGGTTAATTCGCATGACGGCAGAATGTCACTTAGATCAGTCAACTTACCGTTGTCAAGGTCGGAAGCAGCAATCGAATAGGGTAACCAGGCCACCCCTACACCAGCTAATGTAAGAGGAAGCGCTGCCAGAGTCAGAGCTGTTTCAGCTTTTTTGTGGATGGTAGTCGCACGCCATATATGTGAAAAGATTTCCCGATTAACGACCTGGCCTAGAAATGAATCGGCAGGGTAAGCGACTACTGAAACATCCCCTTTTGAATATTCCTCCCTGAATCTGGACAATTCCCTGGTGGCATAAACTGGAACAAAACGTTCCTGATCAAGATCGAATTGCTCAAAAAAACCATCATGGGAGGGCATTTGCTCGCTATCAGAATGATGGATCAGGATAAAATCAACCTGCTTTGTCATGAGCAGGGTATAGCATTCATCACGATTGGCTGTCCGCAACCGCGTATTAAATTCGCCCCTCGACGACAATCTCCTAACCAACGAAGGCGCAACCGATGCTGTGATGGCATGCTGACTTGCAATCACGATGCGATTTTGAGTTTCAAGCGCCTGGCGTTTCAACTCATTGCGGAGTTCACGTAATCCGGCTGCAAGTTCCTGAATGTTCTGCTGTTGGTCTATAACAGATTGTTTCAGCTGTACCGGTTTTTTACTGCGGTCAAAGAGTTCAACGCCAACATAATCTTCGATCAGTCTAATACGCCGGGAAAAGGCCGGCTGTGTCAAGAAACGTTGCTCGGCCGCCCGAATGAATGAGCCCGTTTCCAATACTGCAAGAATATCTTCTAACCACTCTAGGCGCATGAATATGCTCTAATATACTAAAAACGCATATTAGATCATAAATTTTGCATTTGCGCTTAATATCAGTATGCGTAATACTCGTTTTTATCATTATAATAAGGAAGATAACTCATGCTACTGTCCCGTTTCCCACGTATCCGCCTCGCCCATCTTCCAACGCCACTTGAACGACTAGACCGTTTGTCGGAGGTGCTTGGCGGCCCTGAAATCTGGATAAAACGCGATGACTGCACCGGCTTGTCAACGGGCGGCAACAAGACTCGCAAACTGGAATTCCTGATGGCGGAAGCCCAGTTACAAGGGGCTGATCTGGTGATGACTCAGGGTGCTACCCAATCAAATCATGCACGTCAGACAGCTGCCTTCTCAGCAAAGCTGGGGATGGACTGCCACATATTACTGGAAGACCGAACGGGTTCTAAAGAAGAAAACTACAACCACAATGGAAATGTGCTACTTGATTATTTACATGGTGCCACCTCTGAAAAGAGAGGGCCGGGACTTGATATGCACGCTGAGATGGAAACGGTGGCAGATAATTTCAGGTCGAAAGGCCGGAATGTCTACACAATTCCGGGTGGTGGCTCCAATACCACCGGAGCCCTGGGTTATGTTGATTGTGCCTTTGAACTGCTCAGCCAGGCCAATGAACGAGGGCTGGTGATTGATCATCTTGTCCATGCTACCGGCAGCACTGGCACACAGGCTGGTTTAATTGCGGGCCTCAAGGCTATGAATGCAAAAATTCCATTACTAGGCATATCGGTACGTGCCCCCAAAGACGCCCAGGAAGAAAACGTCTTCAAACTAGCTCTGGCAACAGCAGAAAAACTGGATTGTCCTGGTGTGGTCAAACGTGAAGATATCGTTGCCAATTCTGACTATGTTGGTGAAGGTTATGGTTTTCCGACACCTGGAGGAATTGAAGCGATCAAACTATTTGCACAACTTGAAGCTATTCTTCTTGATCCTGTCTATTCCAGCAAAGGCGCTGCAGGGCTTATTGACCTTATTCGCAAAGGTCACTTCAGCAAAAATGAACGAGTTGTGTTCCTGCATACCGGTGGCTCAGCTTCGCTTTTCGGCTATATGTCTACATTTAAATTTGACAAAGATCCCCCAGCCGTTGCGTCACAATAATTCGATCTGGCTTATATAAATGAAAATTCGCCCCTTTACCGGCAATTTCACTCAGCAAGAAGCCATTAGCGATACCGCTATTAAAGCTGCGGTGGAGGTACTTCGCTCGGGACGAATTCACCGCTACAACACAAAAGGTGACGAGCTCTCTGAGGTTGCGCTGCTGGAGCAGGAATACGCCATCTGGCAGGGGAGCAAATACTGCCTCGCATGCGCATCAGGTGGCTACGCCATGAGCATAGCGCTAAAAGCGGCAGGGCTAAAGGCTGGTGAACCTGTACTGACCAACTCTTTCACACTTGCGCCCGTACCAGGGGCAATTGTCAATGCGGGCGGAAAACCAGTCTTTATCGAGGTTACTAACAATCTGGTAATCGATCTTGACGATCTTGAATCTAAGATAATGTCTAGCGAAGCACGATTTTTTCTACTTTCGCATATGCGTGGACACATTGTCGATATGGACAAACTGCTAGCCATTGTTGATGCAAATGAACTGATTTTGATTGAAGATTGTGCTCACACTATGGGCGCAAAGTGGAATGGGCGTAAAAGCGGCAATTTCGGACTTGCTGCCTGCTTCAGTACTCAGACCTACAAGCATATAAATTCCGGAGAAGGCGGGCTTATTACTTCAGACGATGCTGAATTAATGGCGCGAGCAACTATTTTATCTGGCTCTTATATGCTTTATAAAAAGCATGGTACATCACCTGATGCGAGTGTCTTTTCCAATATTCGGCTTGCAACCCCAAACTATTCCGGGCGTTTCGATAATCTACGAGCAGCCATACTGCGTCCACAACTCGCCGGGCTTGAGAAAAATATAGAGCGCTGGAACAAGCGCTACAGAGTGATTGAGAAAAAACTTTCTGAAATCAGTAATATCTATGTTCCTGTCCGACCACAGCAGGAACACTATGTTGGCAGCTCTTTTCAATTCCTGATTAATGGAATTAGCGCTGAGGATGCACTTCAGTTTATAGAAACGAACAGGGATCTCGGCGTAGAGTTAAAATGGTTTGGAAATAATGAGCCTGTTGCTTTCACCAGTAATCACAAAAGCTGGTTATATATCGAAGTTCAGCCTTTGCCTGCGACAGACAGGGTGCTTTCTGGCCTGTTTGATATTCGGATACCATTGACATTCACGCAGCAGGACTGCGAACACATCGCCAATATTATTTGCGAATGCGCTCTACAGTTTTTCCAGAAAGGAGCTGCCTGATGAATACTCGTGCAACAAAACGGCGGATCGGGGTTCTCGGTGGCATGGGCCCTGAAGCGACCGTGCTTTTAATGGCACGGGTTGTTGCCATGACCTCAGTGGATGACGATAGCGATCATGTGTCGATGATTGTCGATAACAACACGCAAATCCCTTCTCGAATAAAGGCATTGATTGAAAAAACCGGTGATGACCCAGGCCCGATTCTGGCTGACATGGCGCGCGGACTTGAAACATATGGTGCTGAAGCGCTGGCCATGCCGTGCAACACAGCCCATCATTATGCACCAGTCATAGAAAAAGCCGTCGACATTCCATTACTGAATATGGTGCAGCTAGCGGTTTCTCACCTGGAAGCATTGGACCTGACGATCAGATCAGTTGGTATATTGGCTTCCCCTGCGGTGCAGACAACGCAAATTTTCGATCATGCCTTTAACTCACGCAACATTAAAACCCTATATCCTTCAGATCAGGATCAAATGCTCGATTCTATTCGAACAGTGAAAAGCAACAGTAGTGACGGAACCGCAAGGCAGATTATGGAGAAAGCGGCTCGCGAATTGATTGATAGTGAAGCCGATTGCCTGCTTGTTGCCTGCTCCGAATTATCCATTATCGCTGATGCTCTCCCGACTGTTATTCCTTGTCTAGATACCATCGATATTCTCGCACAATCGATTATCGAATTTGCAGGTGCCAGGCTGCGCAACAATGATTCAAGAGTAGCCTTAGAGTTGAAACGGGCATGACTGTACGCTATCTAAAAAAAGCAAAAGCAACCGCTCAGGGCAGTCAGGATGATGTCATCGCCACTGTGAAAAAGATGCTCGTTGAAATAGAAAACGGAGGCGATTCAGTTGCCAGACGCTATGCTAATGACCTGGATCAATGGGATGGCGATATCGTTGTCAGTGATGAAGCAATGCAGGCAGCGATCAAACGTGTTTCGCAAAAATCAAAAGATGATATTCTTTTTGCACGAGACAATATTCGTCGATTTGCTGAGGCACAAAAAACCACAATCTCGGAATGCGAGATTGAAATTATTCCTGGTATGACTGCTGGACAAAGGCAAATACCGGTATCCGCCGCTGGATGTTATGTCCCGGGGGGGCGCTACAGCCACATTGCATCTGCAATAATGACAGTGACAACGGCTAAAGTTGCTGGCGTTTCTCATATTACAGCTTGTTCACCCACTACACCGGAAACCGGTATCCCATCCGAGATTTTATACACGATGGACTTGTGTGGGGTAGATGCTGTCCTCAATCTGGGTGGTGTACAAGGCATTGCTGCCATGGCCTTCGGCTTGTTTGGTTTGCCAAAGGTTGATCTTCTCGTTGGTCCCGGAAATCAGTATGTTGCTGAGGCCAAGCGTTTGTTATTCGGGCGTGTCGGTATAGATATGTTTGCAGGGCCAACTGATTCCCTGGTAATTGCCGATAAAACAGCAGACCCTTACCTGGTTGCATGGGATTTGGCTGGGCAGGCCGAACATGGCTACAATTCTCCGGTCTGGTTGGTCACAACAGATCAAACACTGGCTGAGAAGGTGATAGAAACCGTTCCTGAGCTGATTGAAACCCTGCCGGAGATCAATGCCAAAAATGCCAGGGCGGCGTGGCAAGACTATGCCGAGGTCATTGTGTGCTCTGACCGAGAAGAAATGGCGAGAGTTGCCGATAGCTATGCGCCTGAACATTTGCAGGTTCAGGCTGAAAGTCTTGACTGGTGGTTGGAACGGCTGTCCACCTATGGTTCGCTATTTCTTGGTGAACAAACCACTGTTGCATTTGGCGATAAGGCCACCGGCCCCAATCACGTTTTACCAACCTCTGGTGCAGCACGCTATACAGGGGGACTGTCAGTTCACAAATTCATGAAAACCGTTACCTGGCAACGTGCGACACAACAGGGCGCACGTCCCATTGCCGAAGCAACCGCACGCATATCCCGTATGGAGGGAATGGAGGGTCATGCCAGAACCGCCGATATACGGCTTGAGAAGTATTTTCCTGGTCAGGATTTCGACTTGTCGGGGGATTGAGAGTAGGTCAATGGGAACAGCGTACCACTGATCACAATAAACAAATATCGCTGAAACTAAAGAGAGGTAAATATGAAATCTTTTAAATCACTACTGGGCGGGGCATCCGCTATTGCATTAATTACTACCAGTTCGATGGTAGTAACTGTTGCATCAACCTCAACTGCTTCGGCAGAAGAGCTCACCGTTGCATACTTTCTGGAGTGGCCAACGCCAAACCAGTTCGCGCAAACAAAGAAAATCTACGACAAAGAACTTGGCTTGGATATCAAATGGGTATCGTTTGATGCTGGGACAGCCATGTCGGCTGCAATGGCCTCAGGTGATGTTCAAATCTCATTTTCACAAGGAATTCCACCTTTTGTAGTTGCTGCCTCTGCTGGACAGGATCTGCAGGTCGTTGACGTAGCTGTATCTTATTCGGAAAATGACAACTGCGTAGTTCGCTCAAGTCTGGAAATTGATAAAAGTAATGTAAAGGAGCTAGAAGGCAAGCAAGTGGGTGTTCCACTAGGAACAGCTGCGCACTATGGATTCCTCAAGCAAATGGACCATTTTGGTGTCAACACATCAACCATGAAAATCGTCGACATGGCTCCGCCAGATGGTGCTGCTGCGTTCGCGTCTGGCAATCTAGATATGGTCTGTGGCTGGGGTGGTTCGCTTCGTCGTATGAAAGAACATGGCAATATTTTATTGACGGGTGCAGAGAAAGAGAAACTTGGTATTCAGGTTTTTGATGCGACTACTGTTACAACTCAATGGGCCAGTGAAAACGCTGAACTTCTGGCCAAATTCCTGAAGGTTACCGCTGATATGAATGCTAAATACGCAGCTGGTGGATCGGGCGAAATGCTCCCGGTAATTGCCAAGGCAGCAGGGATGAAAGAGAAAGCCACAAAGGAAACTTTGGCTGGCTTTGCATTTCCAACCATTAAACAGCAGTTGAGCAAGCAGTGGCTGGGTGGCGGAACTCAGAAATTCCTCAAAGAAGTTGGAGATTTCTTTGTTGAACAGGGTACTATCCCCAAAGCCCGTAGTAGCTACGAAAGTGCAGTTGATGCCAGCTATTTGAGAGCTGCGTCGAAAATGTAACTTGCTGTAAACGTTTCATGCCAAAACTCATACGGTCAGTAGTTTTTTTACGGATCGTATGAGCGATTTTCAATCTGTAGTAAATTGTAAGCAGAATAAAATGCTCGAACCAGAACAATCATCTTTGCACATTGATCAGGTCTCAATGACCTTTTCCTTACCTGATGGTAACTCCATTGAGGCTTTGAAAAATGTGTCTCTCAACCTTAAAGAGGGTGAGATATTATCTGTATTAGGGCCATCGGGTTGCGGTAAAACGACTCTTTTAAATATCATCGCAGGGTTTCTGGCCCCAACCAGTGGTCAGATTGTGATGAATGGAAAACAGGTTTTCGGCCCTGGTCCCGAGCGTGGCATGGTGTTCCAACAAGGAGCCTTGTTTGAATGGATGAATGTTCGCAAAAATATCGGTTTCGGCCCTGCCATGGCGGGTGAACCGGCAGATAAGACCAGAAAAGAGGTCGATGAATTACTGGAAATTGTTGGCCTGCATGATTATGGCGATAAGGCTGTTTATGAACTGTCCGGCGGTATGCAGCAACGCGTCGCACTGGCCAGATGTCTTGCCAATCATCCTGATGTGATTTTAATGGATGAACCGCTGGGTGCGCTGGATGCGCTGACACGTGAAAAGATGCAGGGGCTGGTGCTCAAATTATGGAAAGAGACCGGAAAAACAATTATTCTGATTACACACTCAGTGGAAGAAGCATTATTGCTTGGTGAACGTCTTCTGGTTATGGCTCCCAGACCAGGTCGAATTCACAAGGAATATGTTTTACCTTTTGCTGAACTGGGCGTGGATTCCGATTTGAGGGAAGTCAAGAAGCATGAAGATTTTTGCTCCAAACGCGATGAAATTCTGGCGATGATCTGGGACATGGAAGAAGAAATTATGGGCAGAAAGGAGTAATACAATGTTAGTTCTGATCATTTATATCTCTATATTTGTTCTGGCTTATATTGCCTACAAGATAATTGCCGGACGATCCAAATCCAAAGATAGCTACACCGCACTTAAAACCGTCACTTTTGGTGATGAAAGTGCCGTTACATCGAACCGAACTGCATCGGTTATTTCTATTGTCACACTTTTCCTCATTTGGGGCGCATTTACTGGATCAAAACTCACTCCTATCCATGTACCTGGCCCCTTTATTGGTGATACATCTTTTTCCTATACGGCCACCAATCCAGAAAATATTACTGCTAAAGCCAGGGTTCATATTCGAGTAGGATTAATAGGGCAGGAGTTTGAAAAACCTAAACTTTCTGACAAGACTCAATCCGGATTTGCCAAAGATGATGCATTAAAAGTAGGCGCCTGGCGCAGTAGTCTGATCCGCGTTCAAAACAACGATGATGGGGGCAAGGAGAAGGGATATCGCGTCACCGCTATTGATGGTAAACCAATCGAACCAAATCAGTCGGTCGAAGTTAAAGATGGCGTCGTAAACATGACCAAAAAGGGCAGCCTGTCATTCGTTCCTGATAAGGGTTTGCAAATGGAACCCATCTGGCTTCCCTCACCTGAAGCGGTGGCCGCGCGTTTTATTGAGATTTCCGTTGAAGGCTATCAGAATGTAACGCTTGCAGAAAATGTTGGCTGGTCACTTTATCGTGTAATTATGGGATTTATACTGGGTAGCCTGGTGGGCATTCCACTTGGCTATGCCATGGGTTTAAATGACTGGTTCCGAGGCTGGTTTGACCCGATAGTCGAGTTCATGCGACCAATCCCTCCTTTAGCGCTTATACCGCTGGTTATTATCTGGTTCGGTATCTGGGAACAGGGCAAAATCAGCCTGTTGTTTCTTGCCGCCCTGTGGATAATGGCTATTTCCGCCCGTGCTGGTGTGTCCGGAGTGAGCATCTCCAAAATCCATGCGGCCTACTCTCTGGGCGCATCAAAATTGCAAATACTGACCCACGTTATCATACCTAACTCGCTGCCGGAGATTTTCACTGGAGCCCGCGTGGCGATGGGAGTTTGTTGGGGTACTGTTGTTGCAGCCGAATTAGTGGCCGCAGAAAAGGGTGCCGGAAAAATGATAATAGCAGCATCAAAATTTCAACAAACCGATATTGTTATAATGGGCATCATCCTGATCGGTATTATAGGGTTCAGCATCGATATTCTGATGCGGATGGCTGAAAAGTTCCTCGTGCCCTGGAAGGGTAAAGGTTAAGGAACCTCGCCAACTGCCCAAATCTCAAATTATTCTTACAACAGATCAGTCCGGAATAAAAACGCGGCCCGATGAGTCGTCTATCATCTTCAAAGAACATTGAAACAAATCTGTTAAAAGTGTTTCGTTTAAAAGATCCTCTGCAGTGCCGGAAACCGTCTTTCCATCACCAAACAGAAACAGAAAGTGATCACATAACCGTGCTGCCAGATTGATGTCGTGCAAGGTGAGCATGATTGCTCGCTGGTGATGACGGGCAAAATCGGCCAATGTCTGGAGAATAACCATTTGATGATTCAAATCCAGGTGACTATTGGGTTCATCCAGTAAAAAAACAGTTGGATCCTGGGTGATTAAGGTAGCTATCGCTACACGCTGACGCTCCCCGCCAGAAAGTTGATCTATCGGGCGCTGAGCCAAACTCAACATGTTAACCTGCGATAAAGCCTGCCTGGCAATCTGGAAATCATCAGCGCTTTCCCACTGCCAATGATTAATATGTGGGTGGCGACCAATCAATACGGTTTCCAATACAGTTGATGGGAAACTATCTTCATGATGTTGTAATAATAACCCGATTGAACGTGCTACTTGCTGCCGGTTTAATTCATGTAGTTTGTTTTCGTTAATCTGAATAGAGCCTGCATCTGGTTGTCTTAATCCCGCAAGTGTATGTAACAGAGTGGTTTTACCAATGCCATTTCTTCCCAGAACTCCCCAAACCTGACCAGCCTGTAGATTTAAATCCAGCTCTGAACAAACCTGATTACCGCCAATCTCTACGCTCAGCTCATTTGTTTGCAGCAGATTCATTTTAATTGAGTCCAGTGCTCTATCAACACAATAATGACGGATTCAGCGTTTCTGTGGTGTTTCGCAGCAAGGCACAGTGCGAAAGCAATGGCCGCTCCATTGGCGAGCGCTGGAACGCGGCTGCGGGACACCACAGGAACGCCCTGCGGGTCAGCTTTGGGACGCCCGCGGACTGCGTTGCATCTCTTGTCAATGGAGCAACCATTACCTTCGAGACGCGCCTTGCCGCGAACGCCCCAAAGCTGACTGAATTCGACATTATTGTGTTGATAGAGCACTAGAATACTGACGATTCAATAAAAACAGAAAAAACGGTACACCGATAAATGCTGTTATCACACCCACCGGCAATTGCTGCGGTGCAATGATGGTCCGCGCCAGAGTATCCGAAATCAGCAACAAACTGCCACCGAGTAGGACACATGCAGGTAGTAACAATCGATGATTGCTACCGGCCACCAGACGTACAATATGCGGCACAATCAAACCAACAAAGCCCACACTACCAACTTGAGTCACCGCAAATGCAGTCAGCAGCGAAGCCAGCAAAAAAAGCCCGATACGTAGGGGCTTGACATTGACGCCTACCACCTGGGCCTGTAACTCTCCCCTGGCAAGAATATTCAACTGTCGCGCTAACAAGAAACTGACCAGCAATGCAAATAACAAAACCAGTATTTCTGAAATCCCTGGCGATACATGACTAATATCACCCATCAACCAGAACAACATGCCTCGCAAAGGCTTTTCGGGACTGGAAGACAGGATAAAATTGATCATAGCGCCCCAGCCTGCCGCAATCACTACGCCGGTTAACAACAGCCGAGTGGGGTTCCAGCTGCCCTGCCCAGTAGACAGGCCAAACACCAGCATAATTGATACTAAACTTCCGACAAATGCGCTACCGGAAACGATATACCCACTAAAACCCAGGTACATCATAGACAAAGCAGCGACCGATGCTCCACCGGAAACGCCCAATATGTAAGGATCTGCCAGCGGATTTCGCAATAATACCTGCATCAACGCACCGGCCAACGCCAGCAGTCCGCCGCAAACAAAAGCAACATAGGCACGCGGTGCTCTTAAGTCCCAGATAATGGTATGTTCTATGCCTGGTTCATCTGTACTGAATGCGAGCCAAAGCGCATCGATGGAAAAGGAATAACTGCCAACCAGAAGTGCAAACCCAAAACTGCACAGGGACAGAAGCAGCAGCACGCTGAGTAAAAAAACTGGACGAGAGAGCACTCGGAATAATCCTTAGCTGGGCATATTTTTTAAATTCAGGGTTCGGAATAATACACATTTTTGATGAATATCCCTACCCGGTTATTATTTTTCTGTATGATAAAAAGTATATAAAAAAAAGATATTGAGATATTTTATCAGTCTATGCCAGATGCACTGAATAAAAACCAGTTTTTAAGTAACAACGCTTTTATAAAAGCCAGTCCTTTATGGACTCGCGCGCCTACCCGGTCAAAAGATGGCAAGGGTTACAGTGATTTTATGCTGCTGATTCCACGCCTCAATAAAAGTCCCAAAGCAACTATTGAAAACAAAATGCTGAAAATTCAGCAAAGCCTGGAACCATTTGTCAATATTGTCGTGTACATCGACCTGAATCTGAAACTGAACATCCTGTGGATCAGCATCAAACCCGTGCCGGGCATGTGCAAAAATATTATCTATGCGATTCAGGATGTTATACCTGAAGCTCGTGTTGTCGCCAGTGACATGCCGCCAAGGCCGAAAAAACATACACCCTGGTATTTACGCCTGGCTCAAACAGTTAATCCTGGCTGGGTTGTGAAGCGATTAAAATGATGGCTATTTTTTAGCCCAAATTGTTCGTATAGACTCCCTGCATACCAATTAACACCTAAATCTTTCTTAATTCAGTTATCTTAATTCAGAATACCTCGCTATATATTAGCTTTTGTTAATATAATAATTTAACGCTTTAGATATAATGCCTATACTTTTTAAACTGTAACTTACAGGGGTTCTTTTATGAAAAAATATACCGTACTCTTTCTTACTGGCGTGCTTTCGGTTTTGTCGATCAGCACCTCCGCCCACGCGGCGACAGTAGATAAGAAGCAGCTTAAACTGGAAGCTATTAGTATCGTAAAGAAATTTGGCGGAAAGCTGAAACCTCAGTTAGGTAAAGCACTCAAGTCTGGTGGCCCAGCAGAAGCGATTGAAGTTTGTTCAAAGCAAGCACCTGCAATTGCTCAAAAACTGCGTAACGATACTGGCTGGTACATTAAACGTGTTAGTCTAAAAGCACGTAATAACGAGACTGCAATTCCAGATGCCTGGGAAAAAAAAGTACTGGAACAATTTGACCGACGTCAGGCGGATGGTGAATCAGCTCAGCAAATGGCCTTTGCAGAAGTAGTAGATGGCAAGTTTCGTTTTATGAAAGCTCAGGGCGTTGAACCAGTTTGCCTTACCTGCCATGCAACTGAAATCAAACCCGAAGTGGAGGCAGCATTGAAAGAAAAATATCCGCACGACAAAGCACGTGGATATGAGCTGGGCATGATTCGTGGCGCTTTCAGTCTGGCTAAAGACATCTAGCTGATTTAGCTGTTTTTCCTTCCCATGCTCATGGCCTAATCGGATATTTATTTTCAGCATGGATGCAGCTTGAGGCACCTTTTGCTAGTTTAGGACGCTACACTCGGTTTAAAACGGGTAAAAAGCTGATCATGTGGTTGAAACCCTTCTAGACATCATGTTTTAACTTGCTCATTTCAACATGTTCGGCAAACCCGGCACCTGCTTCAGTGTAGATATTAAACACGGCAGTCGCACCTGATTCTTTCAGGACACTAACCTCATCTGGAAATCTTGCTATCGCAGAAACGCGACCGGTGAAAGATATTTCCCGGAGTTGCTCAAGAGCTTCTAAATTAGCTCTAAGATTAGGTAACGCCAGCATAACAAGCTCAATACTGTGTTTCTGATCAATTGTCTCCCAAAAATCTGCATCGCTTGGGTCGCCGTATAGAACATTATGTTCCATCGACTGATAGCTTTTGACTCGCTCTATATCAAAATCGATACCAACCACCGTTTCGCCGTGTAGCTCACGCATTTTTTCATAAGCTCCGCTACCTACTCTGCCCATGCCAAATATAGCAATAGTCGCACCAAGTGTATCCAGCAATCTGTCATCCGGCAGCCTCTCTCGGCGTTGGAACCTGGACCAAAAATTTCTGTATGAACTGTAGATTTTGTCATCCTTGCTGTTTAGTGGTGCAGCAATAATAAAAGATAGGGAAAGCGCGATAGCTATAACCACTAGCCATTCAGCATCCAGCCAGCCACTGGTTACACCTATCGCAGCCACGATCAGTCCAAATTCGCTGTAATTGCTCAAGTTCAGAGTCGCTAGCAGAGCCGTCCGCGCCCTTAGTTTGAAGCGTGTCATCAAAGCAAAAAAGAGAGTCGATTTTACTAACATGAACGGCACCAGCAGTAAACCAATGACCAAAGACTGCAGTGTAAGTTGACCTGACATGCCGATAGCTAGAAAGAAACCCACCAGGAAAAGGTCCTTGAAACCCAGCATAGATTTCGCCATCTCACTTGATTTGGGGTGAGTTGATATCAATACGCCCAAAATTAGCGCGCCCAGATCATCCTTGACACCGACCAGCTCAAATATTTCTGCTCCACCCAGAGCCAGAACCAAACCATATAGAATCAGCAACTCTCCATGCCCGGTTTTTTGTAACAAATGGTGAAGCAGCGGTCGCAACGGAATCAGGAGAAAAAGCAGAAGCGCCCAAAGTGAAGGCAGTTTTCCTGTGGATGCTGCCAGAAAAATAACCGCAGCCAGATCCTGCATCACTAAAATACCGATAGCGATACGACCATGCAGAGAGTTCATTTCCCCTTTCTCTTCCAGTGTCTTGACCACAAAAACGGTACTGGAAAAACTCAATGCAAAAGCAATCATGAGCGAAAGCCTGAGATCAAGTCCACTAAATAGTGAGACACTCATCAATGCCAGAGCAAAGATAACAGCCCCAAATAAAGCAATGATGATAGAGATATGTAGTGCAGTCACGGCCCACACTTGCGGCCTGATTAACACCTTCAGATTCAGCTTCAGACCAACGGTAAACAACAGTAACGTGATACCCAGATCAGCGAGCTTCTGTAACATTTCGCCACTGGTAATTCCCAGATAATTGAGTAAGAAACCAGTTGCCAGAAAACCAACCAATGGTGGCAGATTTATCAACCTTGCCAGGAAACCCAGAGCAAACGCCAGAGAAATCCAGGTAACATCACCCAGTGCTATTGCGGCCCATTCAAAATCCACGGATTATGGTTCCTTAGTCCTATGCAGGATTAAATTAAATTGAGATGTATTTTACGACAGGTATAGTTGCATTTCTTGTTCAAAATTGATCCTGATCAATACGTTCCCACAACAAACTGCCAAAATGCAAATTTATAGGGATTATGGGGCTAGTACTCCTTCAACATGATAATGTCGTATTCAGTTGATCAGTCAGAAGCATCGAATTTAGCACCAGAAAACTGGCATGCCGAAAATCCACGAACAGTCTTAACATCATTCGTTACAACAACAGATGGCCTAACTAAAGAAGAATCAACTGACAGGCTTGCCAAACACGGGCCAAATCGACTTCCCGAACCAAAAACACGCAGCCCACTGCTGCGGTTTATATACCAGTTCCATAATGTATTGATCTATGTATTGATTGCTGCCAGCGCCGTTACAGCCTTGCTGGGACACTGGGTAGATGCCAGCGTGATCCTGGCTGTGGTTTTTCTCAATGCACTGATTGGATTCGTACAGGAAGGCAAAGCAGAGAACGCCTTAAGAGCAATTCGACAGATGCTTTCGCCTAATGCGATGGTTAAACGAGACGGGCGAAAAATAACCATTCGAGCTGAAGAACTGATCCCGGGTGATATTGTGATGTTGCAGTCTGGAGACAAGGTACCGGCAGACCTACGTTTAATTCGTGTCAATGGACTCCAGATTCAGGAGTCTATGCTGACGGGAGAATCGATGGCGGTAGAAAAAATCACAGACCCGGTCGCACCGGAATCGGTAATTGGTGATCGCCGCTGTATGGCATATTCAGGTACCCTCGTTACCCATGGTCAGGGCACCGGTGTGGTAGTTACCACCAGCACACAAACTGAAATTGGACGTATCAGTAAACTGGTATCGGAAGTAGAGTCAGTGACTACCCCTTTATTACGTCAAATGGCCCAGTTTGGCCGTTGGCTTACCGTTGCTATTCTGGCTCTTTCCACTGTTACATTCGTTTTTGGCTTGCTGGTTCGAGATTATGCTGCTGCTGAAATGTTTCTGGCTGCAGTAAGTCTGGCAGTGGCTGCAATTCCTGAGGGCTTACCCGCTATTATGACCATCACTCTGGCCATAGGTGTACAACGAATGGCCCAACGAAATGCCATTATTCGTAAACTTCCTGCTGTTGAAACTCTGGGGGCGGTAACGGTTATTTGTTCGGACAAAACCGGCACCCTGACCCGCAATGAAATGACAGTGTCAACCTTTGCCAGTATTGAAAATCTGTTTGAGTTTGGTGGTACGGGTTACGATCCCCACGGTGCAATTTCACTGTCGAACAGGGATGTACTTGCAGAGGAACGATCATATTTACTTGAAGCGGTTAGAGCTGCCGTGCTTTGTAATGACGCCACACTAGAACAAAAAAATAATGAATGGCTAGTACATGGTGACCCGATGGAAGGAGCATTATTAGTATCAGGTTTAAAAGCTGGACTTGATATTGAGGCTGAGACTAAACAATACCCGCGCACTGATCTTATCCCTTTTGAATCCGAGCATCGTTTTATGGCGACGCTTCACCATAGTCACAGTGGTGATGCTTTTGTTTTTCTTAAAGGTGCGCCTGAGCGTGTGCTGGATATGTGTGCATATCAAAGAATGAATAATGAAAACCAGCCTGTGGATAAAAATTACTGGTTGGACCGCGTAGAAGGTATGGCGAAGCAAGGTCAGAGGGTGTTGGCTATAGCTTTTAAGCCTGTGAATCAAAATATGATGGAACTAAAGTTCAGCAATGTAGAAAATGGCCTGACGCTGCTGGGCATGTTTGGTTTAATCGACCCGCCTCGTGAAGAAGCTATAAAAGCTGTTCAAGCCTGCGACATCGCCGGTATCCGGGTAAAGATGATCACCGGAGATCACGCTGCAACCGCGCGTGCCATCGCTTTGCAACTCAAACTCATTAATACAAAAGACGTACTCACCGGACAGGAAATTGAGGAGATAAGTGAAGAAGAATTACGCCAACGAGTACTGGTTGTTGATGTATACGCACGGGTAAATCCTGAACATAAGCTGCTTTTAGTCAGACTGATGCAGGAACAGGGTTTAATCGTAGCTATGACGGGAGATGGTGTAAACGATGCACCAGCTTTGAAACGCGCTGACGTCGGCACAGCCATGGGTCAAAATGGAACCGAGGCCGCTAAAGAAGCCGCTGAAATGGTTCTCGTAGACGATAATTTTGCCTCAATTACGCATGCTGTCGAGGAGGGTCGAACTGTTTATGACAATCTTAAAAAGGCCATTTTATTTATCTTACCAACCAATGGAGGCGAAGCTCTGATTATTCTTGCCGCCATCCTGCTTGGTTTTCACCAACTACCATTAACGCCAGTACAGATACTCTGGGTCAATATGGTTACAGCTGTTACCTTAGCACTTTCATTGGCATTTGAACCATCAGAAAAGAATGTCATGCGACGCCCACCACGTAATGCTCATGAACCTATGATTACGCCTTATCTTATTTGGCGTATTTCGTTTGTTTCCGTCATTCTCATGAGCGGTACATTCGGGCTTTTTATCTGGGAAATAGAACGAGGTGTCAGCATTGAATATGCGCGTACAGTTGCGGTAAATACACTGGTGATGTTCGAGATATTTTACTTATTTAATTCTCGATATATCACAGACTCTGTGTTCAATTGGGCAGGATTAACGGGCAATCGTTACGTACTAATTGCTATTGGTGTACTCATTACCTTCCAGTTAGGTTTTACTTACCTAACGCCAATGCATGCTTTATTTGGTACTACTGCTATTGAATTCACACTATGGTTGCGGATTCTGCTGGTTTCCTCCTCGGTATTATTTTTGGTCGAGTTAGAAAAGTATATTGTGCGAAACATGATCCAGAGGAATAAGA
>Ga0256847_1000848_pt1 | contig 17326 bp, 14 predicted proteins | sample TeddybearmetaG_FD_189099 | JGI IMG/M metagenome (GOLD analysis project Ga0256847, IMG submission 189099) | Hydrothermal vent microbial communities from East Pacific Rise, Pacific Ocean - Teddybear | ecosystem: Environmental > Aquatic > Marine > Hydrothermal vents | place: Pacific Ocean: East... | reverse complement strand
ACGCCTGCACGGATACCCGCGTGGCTTCTACAGCGCGCGTAATGTTGGTTTCAGAAGCGGCTATGGTTTCCATGACCCATTCTGGGGCGGATCTTACGAGTATCGCGAGATAGTTCGTTATGATGCAACATCCGAGATTATCATGGGCAAAGGTGATAAGCCTGAAGATCCAGCTTATTTCAATGCCAGCGAAGTGCAGATGAACTTGGCAGGACGGATCACAAGGCCAGAAGCGTCTTAAAGACCGCTCTGCCTCCCAAAACACAAAAAGCCCGCCAATCCGGCGGGCTTTTCTGATTCAAGACGTCTATCCTGCCTCAGCGCGGGGCCATGCGGATCGCCCCATCAAGGCGCACATCCTCGCCATTGAAATAGCCATTACGGCACATTTCGACCGCCAGTGAGGCATATTCGACCGGATTACCCAGACGGGCCGGGTTCGGCACCTGCGCGCCCAAGGCCAGACGGACTTTCTCTGGAGCGCCCGCCAGTAGCGGTGTATCGAAAATGCCCGGCAGGATTGTATTCACCCGGATCAGTTCGCGGCTGAGATCACGTGCGATCGGCAAAGTCATGCCAACCACGCCGCCTTTCGAGGCTGAATAGGAGGCCTGACCGATCTGGCCATCCTCAGCCGCCACCGAAGCGGTATTCACAATCGCGCCGCGTTCACCATCAATCGCGTCCAGCGTCATCATGCCGGCTGCCGACTTGGCGATACAGCGGAACGTGCCAACCAGATTGATCTGAATGATCAGATTGAACTTATCCAACGGGAAATGCCTGATCTCGCCGGTTTCCCGGTCCCGGCTAGCGGTTTTCACCGCGTTGCCGGTGCCGGCGCAATTGATCAGGATGCGTTCTTGCCCGATGGCGGCGCGCGATTTCACAAAACCCGCATCAACACTGTCATCCGAGGTGACGTCGACATGGCAAAAGACACCGCCAAGCTCTTTCGCCACGGCTTCGCCTTTTTCCTCATTTAGATCAAATAAAGCGACTTTCACCCCGTGCGAGGCCAGCGCCCGCGCGGTTGCTGCGCCAAGACCAGAAGCCCCGCCCGTAATGACAGCGGAAATATTGGAGTTGAGTTCCATGGCGTTTTCTCCTGTAATGATTGAATATGAAAACGCTGTAGAAGGAAGTGAGCGAACGGCCAATGACTGACCCCACGGAAATCATCATTGAAAACGGCGAATCTGTTCCAACGGCCTTGCCGCTGGCGACGGAGAGGCAAGCTAAACGCACCCGCCGCAAACTGCTGCCAAAGCTGCTACGCGTCGCTGGTCGTATCCCCTTCGCCGATGATCTTGCCGCTGCATACTATTGCGCTCTGGATGCACAAACGCCGCGCAAAGTGAAATTTATCCTATTCGCAGCACTTGGCTATTTCGTGCTGCCAATCGATGCCATCCCGGACGTACTGGCTGGCCTCGGCTATACCGATGACGCAACCGTGCTGGCGACAGCGCTCGGCATAGTTGGCACGCACATTCAGGACCATCACAGGCTTGCCGCCCGGCGCTTGCTTGGCCTGCCCGACAAGGCCAGCGCAAAAGCATGAGCCCGGTTTTGATCGGCTCTATCGCCCTTTCGGCGCTATATGGCCTGTTTTACTGCAATCGCAGCCCCAGCCTGATCCGTGTCCTGATCAAGACCGGCGCGACAGCTTTGCTCACTCTGTGGGCCTATCTGGCGGGTGGCCCAACCCTGTTGGTCGCCGCACTGGCGTTCAGCACACTAGGCGATGCTTTTCTGGGCGCCAGTGAAGAGCGCTTCCTGTTGCCCGGCATGGGCGCGTTCTTCATTGCGCATGTCGCTTATATCGCCGCGTTCTGGGGCCATATGGCCGGGGACCGGATGATGCTGATCCTGATCGCTCAAATCGCACTGACCTTTGGCGCTGCGGCGTTCATTCGCTCTCTCGTGCCATGGATCGACAAGCCGATGCGCCTGCCGGTGATTGGCTATGCGGTGATTATCGCGGTGATGGGCAATGCCGCGCTACGCCTGACGCCTGATCTATGGCTGGCAACAGCTGGGGCGCTCGCCTTCATGGCGTCGGACCTGATCCTGTCCTTTGAACTGTTTCGATTGCCGCCAAACCATCCGGCGCGGTCGATCACGTCGCGGTTTATCTGGACCTTGTACTATGGCGGGCAAGCGCTGATCGCTTACGCCTTGATCCAAACAATGGCCTAGCCAACTGATGGATCGAAACTGTCAGCCACGGCGCGGATCTCTTTGGCGCCGTCTTCATGTGACTGATCAATCTCCATAATCGCCAATGAACGCTCCGCTGTGCCATCATAGCGGAAACGGAACAGACCGTTCACACCCGCAAAGCCATCTGGGTTGGTCAGCTCCTGCGTGGTTAGGTCACCATCCGCCGACAGGGCAATCGCCATCGCTGTCGCATCATAAGCCACCGCCGCCAACGAGCTTGGCGCGCGGCCATATTGGCGCTGGTAACGGGTCTTGAAATCCTCAACCTCGGCCTTTGGCGCTGCTGGGAACCATGCCCCATTCAGGCTCGGCTCGCGCCAGATTGCTGGATCATTCCAGCTGCCAATCCCAAGCATCCTCACGACCCGTGTATCGACGCCGTAAAAAGCCAGCATCGGCGCGATCCGGCGCAGGCGGTTCCCGCGCTCTGGCACCAAAACCGCAACCCGGCCACCCGACTCGGCGGCCAGCGCAATTGAGCTGGCAAAATACTCAGCCTCAGTTGTCGGGCTCTCGGTTCCGGCGGGATAGAAACCAGATGCAATCATCCGGCCACCGGTGCGCGCCACTTCAAACTGCATCGTGCGCTCAATCTTCTGGCCAAGGCTCGATTGCGGGCCAAAGAACGCAAATTGGTCATAGCCGCGCAGGGACGCATATTTGATAATCTCAGCAATCTCGGCCTCTGGCGCAACCGACGCAAGCCAAGCCCCGCCGCCTGCAACGCCGCTATCATTGGAGAATGACACAACCGGCGTGCCCTCAAGCACGAAAGCATTTCGCGCCGCTGTAACATTCGCGCCAAATAGCGGCCCAAGCACAAGATCAGCGCCCTGCTCAATCAGCTCAGCAGCCATTTCGGTGGTCGCGCTTTGCGAGCCCTTGGTATCTTTCGGTAGGATGACAAAACCCTCACCGGCATGATCAAATAGCGCTAGCTCAATCCCGGCAAGCATGCCCTCGGCTTGCGCCCGCACACTGGCGCGGCGATCAGAGAAGGGCAGCATCACGCCCGCCCGGATCAGTTCGCGGCCAGCCATATGCGGCGGCGTATAGGCTTCGCCCTTTACCGTATCCAACGGGTCCATGTCCTCAATATCGATGACATCGCCCGGGCCAGTCACACCGCCCGGAACCGGATCAACCCGCGGATCACCGGTCGAAATCGGCGCAACCGGACCCGGCGATTGGGTCGCACATCCAGCTAATGTCAGGAACGCTGCAAAAAACAGGCTTGGCGAGAGCGCTACAAAGCGCGATGCTGGGCGTGATGTCATCTAAAAAAACCTTTTCCAATGCGCCTGAGATCAGCGATGTGAATCGCGTCTCAGGCGAACCTAAATCTGCAACCCGCGCGGCGCAATCCCTGACGAGCGGCTTGTACATTGTCTCCACGCCAATCGGCAACCTGCGCGACATTACATTGCGCGCAATCGATACGCTGAACGCCGCAGATGAAATCCTTGCCGAGGACACGCGCGTCGCCCGGCGCCTGCTAGATGCCCATGACATTCGCGCTAAAGTCAGCCCCTACCATGACCATAATGGGGCAAAGCGCCGCCCGGAAATCATGCAAAAGCTCGCCGATGGCGGCGTCATCGCGCTGATCAGCGATGCCGGAACACCGCTTGTCTCCGACCCCGGCTGGAAATTGGCGCGCAGCGCGCTCGATGAAGGCCACCGGGTCTTTCCAATTCCGGGCGCGTCTGCCTTGCTTGCTGGTCTCGTCGCCAGCGGCTTGCCGAGCGACAAGTTCATGTTCTGCGGCTTCCTGCCGGCCAAGACCGCCGCGCGCAAAAAACAAGCTGCACGTCTCGCTGACATTCCCGCAACGCTGGTCTTCTATGAAAGCGGCCCGCGCCTCGCCGCTTGCCTGAGCGATCTTGCCGAGATGCTTGGCCCAGACCGGGAAGCCGCCGTGGCGCGCGAACTGACCAAGCTGTTTGAGGAAACCCGGCGCGATACGTTGGCCAATCTCGCCGCGCACTATACTGAGCACGGCCACCCAAAAGGCGAAATTGTTGTCCTGATTGGCCCGCCCGGCGAGGTCGAAATTACCGAAGAGGTCATCAATGCCGCATTAACTGCCGCGCTTGAAACCGTCTCGCTGAAACAAGCCGCCGCCGATATTGCCGCCAAATACGGCGTCGCCAAGCGTGATGTCTATCAGCGCGGCCTCGCCCTGAAGGCTGACATGGATGGCTAGGCCAAATACAAACTCGCGCCAACGCGCCGAAAAGCGCGGCCGCCGGGCCGAAACCATCCCAGCGATCTATTTGCGCCTCAAAGGTTACCGCATATTGGCAACCCGCGTGCGCACCCCGGTTGGTGAGATCGATCTGATCGCCCAGCGCGGCAACACGGTCGCCTTTATCGAGGTCAAACAACGCGCCAATATCGACTTGGCCCAAACCGCTGTGCCGGATCGAAACTGGCAGCGCATCGCCAATGCAGCGGCCAACTGGATGGCGAAGCAGGCGCGATTCAGCGATCAAGACTGGCGTTATGACCTGATCGCAATTGCGCCGTGGAAATGGCCTGTGCACAGTCCTGACTTTTGGCGGCCCTAATCTCGCCAAATGAGATCATTAACGATAGTATTCCTTGTCCCCCACCTGCTTTTACGGAGTTCCACATGATCCGCTTGCCTGTCACTCTCGGCCTTATTGCCCTGCTACCCTTGACCTCCGGCTGTGTCGTTGCTGCGGTTGGCGCAGCCGGCACAACAGCGGTTGCCGTCAGTCAGGAACGCACTGTCGGCGAAGCGATTGATGATATCGCCACGGCCGGCGAGATTAAATCAAAGCTGCTGTCGAATGGCAGCATGGGCGAAATTGACGTCAAATCGAATGGCGGCTTGGTCTTGCTGACCGGCCGAGTTATCTCACCTGAATTGCGGGTCAAAGCCGAAAGCCTTGCCTGGTCGGCCAAACGGACCCGCGATGTCGCCAACGAAATCAGGATCGAAGCGCCCGGCGGCTTCTTCGCCAATGCCTCTGATGAGGTAATCTCGGCCCGTGTGCGCGCGCGTCTGCTTGGCTCCAGCAGTGTTCAGGCTCGAAACATCTCCGTCGAAACCTATGGCGGCGTGGTCTATCTTATGGGCGTGACGCGCAACGCAGAGGAGCTTGAGAAGGCTGCAGAAGAAGCGAGCTATGCTGGCGGCGTCAATCAGGTCGTGTCCTACATGCGCCTGCGCGATGATCGCGGCAATATCGTGCCTTATCAGCCCGCGGCCACACCCGCCCCCTACAATCCTGATGAATTGTCTGGCGGGCCGGGTAGTTAAAGCTTACGCGTCGGCCAAGCTTTCAATCTGCGCCAAGTACCCACATATAGCTGCTTGCTGATGACAAGGAGTTTCCATGAGCCTGCGCGTTGCAATTCAGACTGATCCCCTCGAAACCGCGAATGTGGAGTCCAATACCACTTTTGCGCTGGCCGAAGCTGCGGCGGCGCGTGGTCACCAATTGTTTGAGTATCAGCCGGAGAATTTGAGCTATCAGGCGGGCCGGATCACGGCCTATGCGCGCCCGATGACGGTTCAACGCGTCGCTGGTACACCGGCAATCTTCTCAGACCGGATCACGCTTGATCTGCGCGATGATGTCGATGTCGTCCTGATGCGTCAGGATCCGCCCTTCGATATGGGTTATATCACCGCCTGCCATATCCTCGAATTGCTCAAACCCGACACGCTGGTTCTCAATGATCCAGAATATGTGCGCTCCGGGCCTGAGAAACTCTGGCCTCTATTGTTTCCTGAATTCATGCCTCCAACCCTGATTTCTCGCGACAAGGCCGCCATCGAAGCCTTCCGCAGCGAACACAAGGACGTGATCGTCAAGCCGCTCTACGGGTTTGGCGGCGGCGACGTATTCCACGTCAAACCGGGCGACAGCAATTTCGATCCACTGGTCGATCTTTTCCTTGCTCGCACGCGGGAACCTTTGATTGTTCAGGCGTTTCTGCCCGCCGTAGCGCAAGGCGATAAACGAATCATTTTGATCGATGGCGAGGCGGTTGGCGGGTTTAACCGTATCCCGCAAAAGGGCGATGCGCGCTCTAATCTGGCAGTTGGCGGCACGGCTGAGGCCAGCGATCTATCCGATGCCGACATGGCTATCTGCAACGCAATAGGCCCGCAGTTAAAGGCGCGCGGCCAAGTTCTGGTTGGAATTGACGTGATCGGCGGCCGCCTGACCGAAATCAACAACACGTCACCCACCGGCGTACAGCAAGTCAGAGACTTTACAGGCCGCGATCCAGCGGCAATGTTCTGGGACAGGGTGCAAGACAGGCTTGCAAACACTTGATCACACGGCCACTATCGGAGACATGAACATGAAAGCTCTCACCATCGCCAGTTTGACGGCACTCGCCTTTGCCGGTGCCGCCTGTTCCGAAACCGACCCGACAGCGAAAACCGACGCGGTCGATGTCGCGACCGCTGATGTGATCCCAGCATCTGCGCCGGTTGATGATGGCTTCAATCTACGCGCTCCGGGCGAAGGTCCGGCTTCGGCGAGCAGCGATGATGGGTTCAATCTGCCGATCCGGGAGTTTGGTTCAGACGCGTCCAGCGATGGCTTCAACCTGCCAGACAATCTGCCAAGCAGTGGCGGTCTCAACAGCGTGCCAGAAATCGATACGACAATCTTCGAAGAAGACGCCCCAGTAAAAGCGCCAGACGAAGATGCCATCATCCGACTGGATTAGTCGGCAGTTTCCGGACAAGACCCTATGCCCCTCGACGGTATCCGCGTGATCGCATGGGATTTTGACGGTGTCCTGAACTCTAATATTCAAAACGGTGCGCTGGTCTGGTCTCAGAACTTTGAGCGCGATCTTGGTTTGCCAGTGCAATCATTCGCTAAATTCCTGTTTCAAGGACGGTTTCAGCGCGCCATGATCGGAGCGGGCGATCTCAAACAAGACGTTAGCGAGTGGCTACTGCTGCACGAAACACCTCACACCGCCGACGATATTCTGGCCTATTGGTTCGCCAAGGATGCTCTGCCAGACCCGCAAATGCTAGGCTATCTCGAACAAATGAGCGGTCGCAATCTGACCAATATCATCGCCACGAATAATGAGGCTCTCCGCGCCGATTACATTGAGCACGACATGGGGATCGGCGCTCTGGTTGATCACTTTTTCGCCGCTGGACGAATGCAGGTCGCCAAACCTGACATTGCTTATTTCAAACATATCGAAGCGGCTCTGGATCTCTCGCCAAGCGCCTTCCTGTTGATCGATGACATGAGCGATAATGTAGATGCAGCGCGGCAATCAGGTTGGCAAGCCCATCACTACCTCGCTGATAACTATACTGCATTAGAGCGCGCGCTTGGCCTGTAAAACTCATAAAACATAAAATTGTTCTTTATTTGTTCCTTGTGTTCTGCTACCCGTCACCCAACGCTGGATGGGGAAGATCATGGTCGCGCGTATCACTACTTTTGCCTTTGAAGGCATCGATGCGCGCCCGGTTGATGTTCAAGTCCATATGGCTGGCGGCAACCAGCCAAGTTTCACAATTGTTGGCCTACCTGACAAAGCGGTTGGCGAAAGCCGCGAGCGGGTGCGCGCCGCGTTCAGCGCAATCGGTCTGGCGCTTCCCCCCAAACGCATAACTGTCAATCTTGCCCCGGCTGACCTACCCAAAGAGGGCAGCCATTATGATCTCGCGATTGCGCTGGCGATGATGGCGGTGATGGGCATTGTCCCGCCCGACGCGCTCGACGGTCATGCCGCGCTTGGCGAGCTGTCACTTGATGGCCAGCTGGGCCAAACGCTCGGCGTCCTTCCGGCGGCAATGAAGGCGCTGGAACTGGATATGAAACTGATCTGTCCGGCAGTTTGCGGGCCAGAAGCCGCGTGGGCTGGCGACGGCAATCTCGCCGCGCCTAATCTGATCAGCCTGATCAATCATTTCTCCGGCCGCACGCCGCTCTCCTGCCCGCCGCCGGGTGAGCTTCTGGACGGCCCCAGCGTCCCGGACCTGCGCGATGTCAAAGGCCAGGACGGGGCCAAGCGCGCGCTTGAAATCGCGGCTGCCGGGGGCCATAACCTGCTCTTTTGCGGCCCGCCCGGATCAGGAAAATCGATGCTGGCCAAGCGCTTACCGGGTATCTTGCCGCCGCTGTCGGCCAGAGAGTTGCTCGAAGTTTCGCAAGTGCAATCGGTTGCAGGTCTGCTTGAACGGGGGCAACTCTCCCGCACCCGCCCGTTTCGCTCGCCGCATCATTCGGCCTCAATGGCGGCTTTGGTCGGCGGCGGCATCAAGGCGCGTCCCGGCGAAGTGTCACTGGCCCATCACGGCATTTTGTTCCTTGACGAATTGCCGGAATTCTCCGGTCAAGTGCTCGATAGTTTGCGCCAACCGCTTGAGGATGGCGAAGTGACCATCTCGCGTGCCAACCGGCACGTGAAATATCCCAGCCGGTTTCAGCTCGTCGCGGCGATGAACCCCTGCCGCTGCGGCGGCGGGCCGGGCGAGGCGGCGTGTCGACGTGGACCGCGCTGCGCAGAGCAATATCAGGCCCGCCTGTCCGGTCCGTTCCTCGACCGGATCGATCTGTTCTTCGACACCCCGCCGGTCACTGCGATGGACCTGACCTTGCCGCCGCCTGCCGAAGGTACAGCCGAAGCCGTCGTGCGCGTCTTTGCTGCGCGCGAAATGCAGACCGCGCGTTACGGCAATCCAGACAGCCCAACCCAGCGCCCGGTCAACGCAGATGCCTCCGGCACATTGCTCGAAACTTATGCCACCCCTGACGAAGCTGGCGCGGCGCTGGTTGCTGAGGCAGCCAGTAAACTGCACCTCTCAGCGCGGGCCTATCACCGGGTTCTAAAAGTCGCCCGCACCATCGCAGATCTGGACGGCGCAACCGGTGTGCGGCGCATCCACGTTGCCGAAGCCCTCTCCTATCGCCGCCGTTCACCTTCAGAGACGCCCGGCGTCACAGCAAATGCCTTGGCACGTTAAACGAATCGTCAGTCCTTTCTGCCATGACAGCCCATATGACAGACGATCAAACCAATCTGACGCCGGAACAGGCGTTTCTGGCCACGACCAGCCATGAAATACGCACGCCCCTGAACGGCATCCTCGGAACCGTATCTCTATTGCTCGAAACCGAGCTTGACCCGGCCCAGCGCGAATATGCCGAAGCCATTCATCAATCAGGCGGCCGCCTGCTCGATCTGCTCAACAATATCCTTAATTTCGCCCGGCTTGACGCTGGCAAGGTCGAAATTGAACCGGAAGTGTTCGATCCATCAACCTTGGCGCAGGAAGTTGCAGAACTGCTCTCACCGCGCGCCCATGCCAGCGGGCTTGATCTGGCTGTACGCAGCCATGATAACCTGCCGCAGGCGCTGAAAGGCGACGCCGGAAAAATCCGGCAAATCCTGTTCAATCTTGTCGGCAACGCCCTGAAATTCACCCAAACTGGCGCCATCCTGATTGATAGCCAGTGCGATGAAGGCCACCTACTCTACAGCATCTACGACACTGGCCCCGGCATTACGGCGGCGGATCAAGCCAAACTGTTTGACGCCTTCAGCCAAACCCAAGCGACCGACGCCCAGAAAGATGGCGGCGTTGGGCTCGGTCTCGCCATTGTCAGACGTCTTTGCGATGCGCTTGGCGGAACCATATCCGTTCACAGCGTCCCGCGCCTCGGTACAGCCTTCCGCATCCGATTACCGGTTGAAGCCGCGCCGCCATCTGACCAGCCGCACGTCGCCAATGACCCCTTGTCTGGCCATGTCGCTCTGGCTGGATTACCGATGGCAACCGCGCTGAGCGCCGCTGCCTCCTTGTCAGCCGCTGGCGCCGCATCAACCATTATCAATCCGCCAGTGCCGCGCAACGCGAAGGGGGCCAAACTGATCCTCGCCAGCGCTGACCTGCCTGAAGATACTCTGCGGGCGCTGTGCAATTTCGCCCCTGTACTGATTGTCTTGCGCCCTGAAGACCGCGCCGAGATGCCTCGCTTCCGGACGCTTGGGGCGGCCGGATGGCTGGTGCGCCCGCTGCGCGCAACCTCGCTGGTTGAACGCGCCGGTCTCGCCATGGCTGGCGAAACCAATAATCGCGAGGACGCCCCGGACGAGATGGGTCAGGGCCGGGTCGTGATTGCTGACGATAATCCGATCAACGCATTGATTGCGCGGCGTGCCTTGGAATCGGCGGGTTTTACCATCACCGTCGCCTCAACCGGGCGCGAAGCCCTCGACGCGATCGAGCAAATCAGGCCACAGCTTATTCTTATGGATTTACGAATGCCCATCATGGACGGATTTGAAGCGATGCGCCGCCTGCGCGCCAGTGGCTCAACCGTGCCTATCATTGCGATCTCAGCCGAGATTAATCCAGACATCGAACGCCGTGCCCGCGCCGCTGGCGCCGACGGTGTCGCGGCCAAACCGCTCGACGCCGAAGCCCTGCGCCGCATCGCCCTGAAATGGACCGGCCTATCGTCCAAAGCAGGCGCCGCGTGAGCGATACTGCCACGACCAACCCGCGGACAGAAACGCTGCGGGAAAGCCTAGCGCGGTTTACTGAACCAAAAATGGCAATGATGCTGGTGCTCGGGTTTACCGCCGGGCTGCCATTTTTGCTGTATTTCAGCACCTTGGGCGTGTGGCTGGAACGCGAAAAAATAGACATCGCCGTCATTGGTTTCTTCTCATGGTTTGGTCTCTCATACGCCCTAAAAATGTTTTGGGCACCGCTGCTTGATCGCTTTGTGCCGCCCGGTTTCGGCAAAATCTTTGACCGTCGGCGCGCTTGGATATTCGTCGCACAACTTTGTATTGCAGCGTCGCTGGTCGGCATAGGGCTTTCCGATCCGACCCGGAATCTTGCATTGACGGCCCTGTTTTCAGGGCTGTTAGCCTTCAGCTCGGCCACTCAGGATATCGTCATCGACGCATGGCGGATCGAGGCGGCTGAAGACCAGGATGAGCAAGCGCCGCTCGCCGCAGCTTACCAGTATGGATACAAAACCGGGATGGTCATTTCCGGGGGTGTCGCCCTGTTTATCGCCGGATTGAGCAACTTCAATACAGCTTATATCGCAATGGCTGCGGTCATGGGTGTAGCCGCTTTGGTGTTTTCGGTTTGGGATCGGAAGTTTGGCGTTTCAACCGCAACTGCAGCCGGTATCACCCTGATATCTTATGCGTTATTTTCAGCATTCTCTGCCATGACCGCACTGTTTACCGAAGGCAGTTTGGGTGTTGGCATCATGCAATTTCTGAGCATTGTGTTTCAAGCCGTAACCTTCGCAGCAACAGCCGCTTTCCTTGTATATCTATATCGGGCGCTTTCGGACCGATCCAGCGATCAAAAGTTTACACCATCCGATATGGGCAAGGGGTTTGTATTCTCTGCCATTCTCTATGTGATAATGGTTGCAGTTGCGGTTGCGGTAGGTCTCAGCATACCCGCTTTGTTTTCGGCCCTCGGGATCGCGCCCACGCGCAAACAAATCGCGTTCTGGGCTGCGGTTGTGGCAGCATTACCGCTTGTTGTCGGCGGCGCATTCATTCCCTGGATTCGCAGTTTTTCCAGCGATGACCCCCGTCTACACCATCCGGGATACGGCGCTTTTACCGATTTCTTCTGGCGCCATGGCTGGATAGCCCTACTTATTTTATGCTTTGTCTCATTCTATCGGCTCAGCGACATTGTCATGGGCACAATGGCGAAAACAGCTTACAGTGCGATGGGTTATGGCCCGGCTGAAATTGGCTTGGCAAGCGGCATTTACGGCTCGTGGATCGTTTTTATTGGCGTCGCATTGGGCGGGCTGTCCGCCCTGCGTTTGGGTCTCAAAACATCCCTGATCATTGGTGCGGTTGTGTCGGTTTTCGGCAATCTCACATTTGCTTGGTTGGTCAATCAGCCATCAGACTCTCTCAGACCGATCCTTCTCGCCATCACGGCGGACAATATCGCTGGCGGGTATGCCGGAACCGTATTCATCGCCTACATGTCCACTCTGGTGAACCGATCCTTTTCGGGGACACAATATGCGATATTCAGTTCCGTCTGGATTCTTGGTCCAAAACTGGTTGCAGGGACGTCAGGCGAACTCATCAAAATGCTTGATGGCTACGCAAATTTCTTCACGTTTTCTGCGATGCTTGGTATCCCGGCAATTTTGCTGTCCTTCTTTGCAAACAGCATGAAGCCAGATCGCGAGCCACCGCCTAATCAAGCGCCCCCGCCGACCTAAACCTTCGCCTTACGCTTGCCTTTGCCAGTGCTCGACACATTGTCGATATCGAACGCCGCCAGGGTCGCCAGATTGACCAGATCGTTCACTGTCGAGCCGAAGGATACAATCTGCACCGGCTTGGACATGCCCAGCAGAATTGGCCCGATCACGGTTGCGCGGCTCATCCCTTCGAGCAGCTTGGTCGAAATCGAGGCTGAATGAATGGCGGGCATGATCAACACATTCGCCGGGCCAGTTAGGCGCGAGAACGGATAGAGCAGCTTGTGCGCCGGGTTCAGCGCCACATCCACCGCAACATCGCCCTCATACTCAAAATCACAATCGCCGCTGGCATCCAGTAGAGCCACCGCCTCACGCACTTTCTCGGCGCGCTCGCCCATCGGGTTGCCAAATGTCGAGTAAGACAGGAACGCCACACGCGGCGCAAAGCCGAGCCGTTTCACCGCCTTGGCCGCCTCTCTGGCGATCCCAGCCAGCGTTTCGCCATCCGGCAACTCGTTGACGCTCGTATCGGCGATAAACACCGTCCGGCCGCGATTGATCACCATCGACATGCCGATGACTTGCTGATCCGGCAACGGATCGAGGGTCAGCATCACATCAGTCAGGCAGACATCATAATTGCGCGTCACCCCGGTCACCATGCCGTCGGCGTCGCCAGTGGCCAGCATCGCGCAGCCAAACACGTTACGATCGAGATTGACCAGACGCTGCGCATCGCGCTTCAGATAACCGCGCCGTTTCAAACGGTCATACAGATAATCGGTATAGTCGGCATTGCGATCCGACAGCCGCGCATTGACAATCTCCAGCGCCCCTTCCGGCACGCCCATCTGCTTCATCGTCCGGGCCACCCGTTCGGCCCGTCCGATTAGAATAGCATGGCCAAGCCCTTGGTTCTGGAACCGCCACGCGGCGCGCACCACTTGTGGCTCCTCGCCTTCGGCAAACACGATGCGCTTCTTTTCGGGCTTCACCGCATTCTGAATACCTTGCAGGAAGCTGGCTGATGGATCGAGCCGGCGGGCCAGCGATTTGCGATACTCTTCCATATCCTCAATCGGTTTGCGCGCGACGCCTGTATCCATCGCCGCTTGCGCCACGAAAGGCGGAATGAAGCTGATCAGGCGCGGATCAAACGGCGTCGGAATGATATAGTCCTTGCCGAAGGTCGGGCGCGCGCCGTGATAGGCGGCGGCAACCTCGTCCGGCACATCTTCGCGCGCCAGTTCAGCCAGCGCTTGGGCCGCTGCAACTTTCATTTCCTCATTGATCCCGCGTGCCCGCACGTCCAGCGCGCCGCGGAAAATGTACGGGAAGCCAAGCACATTGTTGACCTGATTGGGATAGTCCGAGCGCCCGGTCGCAATAATCGCGTCGCCGCGCACTTGCTTGATGTCTTCCGGCGTAATCTCCGGATCAGGATTGGCCATCACGAAGATGATCGGGTTCTTGGCCATCGACTTGATCATGTCCTTGCTCACCGCGCCCTTGATTGACAGGCCGAGCAGGCAATCTGCGCCGTCAATCGCTTCAGCTAGCGTGCGCTTCTCAGTCTTGATCATGAAGGCAGATTTGAACTGATCCATCTTCTCGGTGCGGCCTTGATAGATCACGCCGGTACTGTCGCACATGATGATATTCTCGGCCTTCACACCAAGATTTCGGATCAACCCAGCCACCGACAGGCCCGCCGCGCCCGCGCCTGACACCGCAACTTTCAGCTCAGACATTTTACGCCCGGTTATGTGGCAGGCATTGATAATCCCCGCTGCGGCAATAATCGCCGTACCGTGCTGGTCATCATGGAACACCGGAATATCCAGCTCGTCGCGCAGCCGCTGCTCAATGATGAAACACTCCGGCGAGGCAATGTCTTCGAGATTGATCCCGCCCCAGGTCGCGCCGATATTTCTCACAACCGTACAGAACTCGTCGATTTCCTTGGTTTCAACTTCGATATCGACGCTATCAATGTCGGCGAAGCGCTTGAACAAAACCGCCTTGCCTTCCATCACCGGCTTTGACGCCATGGTGCCGAGATCACCCAGCCCAAGGATCGCCGTGCCATTGGTAATCACCGCAACATAATTGCCCTTGGCAGTGTATTCGTAAGCGAGATCTTCGTCCTCGGCGATGGCCAGAACCGGCACAGCCACACCCGGACTATAAGCCAGCGACAGATCGCGCTGCGTTGCCATTGGCTTGGTCGGCATCATCGAAACTTTGCCGGGTGTTGGCCCGCTGTGGAAGGCGAGCGCTTCCTTGTCTGTGAAGCTTGGTCTTTTGCTGGTCATGTGGTCGGCCTTCTAGCGGCATTTGTCGGTTTCTAAGCCAATCTCACTAAGCTTGTCTGCAGGGGGGGACAACCCGCCAGCGATGGCTTATCTCGACCAAGTGAATGAAGAATCGGATATGTGATGCCTGACAGCGCTGGACATCAAAAACCTGCTGGCGCGAAAGCCAAAAAGGCGGCCAAAGGTCCATCGCCTTTTCTGGTGCAATATCTTGGGATCAAGGCGCAGCATCCTGATGCCCTCTTGTTCTTCCGCATGGGCGATTTTTACGAACTGTTCTTCGACGACGCCAAACGCGCCTCAGAGATTCTCGGCATCACACTAACCGCGCGCGGCGAGCATAACGGCAAACCGATCCCGATGGCGGGTGTGCCGTATCATGCCGCTGAGGGCTATCTCGCCCGCTTGATCAAATCAGGCCAGCGCGTCGCCGTGTGCGAACAGACTGAAAGCCCGGCCGAGGCCAAGAAGCGCGGGTCGAAATCAATCGTCAATCGCGACGTGGTGCGCATCGTCACCCCCGGCACGATCACCGAGGATACGTTGCTGCCGCCGAAACAGGGCCAAGCCCTCGTCGCGGTGGCCTTCACCTCTGGCGGGGCCGAGGCGGCGCTGGCCGCTTGCGATGTTTCGACCGGCTATTTCGAAGTGCGCCCCTTCGCCCCTGAAGCCCTCGGCGAAACTCTGTCGGCCCTACCGATTACCGAATTGTTGCTGACCGAGGCCGATGGCGCCCGCCCACTGACACTCGACGCCCTCGAAGCCCTGCGCCCGCCAGTGACCTATCGCCCCAACAGCGCCGCCAATGCCAAGTCGGGCGAACGCCTGCTGAAAGCCGCGTTCAAAGTCGCAGCTCTGGACGCATACGGTGCGTTCACCAAGGCCGAACTTGCCGCCTGCGCTGTGCTGCTCGACTATCTCACCCTGACCCAAGCTGGCGACGACATCCGGCTCGACCCGCCCGCCAGAGACGCCGCGACGCCTGCTTTGTCGATTGATCCTGCGACCCGCGCCAGTCTCGAAATCGACGTCGCGATCAATGGCAGCCGCCAAGGCACGCTCCTCTCCACGGTTGATCGCACCCTGACCGCGCCCGGCGCCCGCCTGCTGGCCGCCCGCCTTGCCCGCCCCGAAACCACAGCTGATACCATCACTGCGCGCCATGACAGCGTTGCTTTCTTTCTCGCCAATGACCATTTGCGCGAGACCATTCGCAGCGCGCTGAAAACCGCGCCAGACCTTGAGCGCGCGCGCGGACGCATCCGGCTTGGTCGCGGCGGACCACGTGATCTCGCCGCGATTACCGCCGCGCTGAAAGCAGGTGAGGTGGCTGTTGCCGAATTTGCCAAAGCCAGCACCAACCCGCCGCCACTGCTTGAGCGCGCTCTGACCGCGCTCACCCTGTCGAATGATCCAGACCTTGCCAGCCTGACCGCCGATCTCGATACAGCGCTCGCCAAAGACCTGCCTGTCCTCGCTCGCGATGGCGGCTTTATCGCTACGGGCTGGGACGCTGCGCTCGACGAAGCCCGCACGCTGAAATCCGACAGCCGCCAGATTGTCGCTGAATTGCAGGCGCGATATATTCAGGAGACCGGCATTTCCGGCCTCAAGATCAAGTTCAATAATGTGCTTGGTTATTTCATCGACGTCTCGGCGCGCCATGCCGATCCGATGATGCAGCCGCCGCTGGCCGAGACGTTCATTCACCGCCAAACCCTCGCCACAAATGTCCGCTTCTCGACCCCGGAACTGTCCGATCTTGCGGGCCGTATTTCGCGCGCGGAAGACATTGCCAAAGCCCGCGAACTCGTACTGTTTGACACCTTTTCGCACCGGGTTGAGAGCCTTTCGGCGCCCCTTTCGCATGCCGCTCATGCCCTTGCTGAACTCGACGTTGCAGCCGCCAGCGCTGAGTGGGCGAGCGAGGCCGGGGCGGTGCGCCCAACCCTCGCCGATACCCCAATTTTCGAAGCTGACGGCCTGCGCCACCCGGTCGTCGAAGCGGCCCTGCGCAAGCAAGGCGAAGGCTTCACCGCCAACGCTGTAAACCTAGATGCCACGGGCGATCTCGCCCCGCGCCTTGGTCTGGTCACGGGCCCGAACATGGCCGGTAAATCGACCTATCTGCGCCAAACTTGCCTCGCAGTTATCCTCGCTCAAGCTGGCCTCTACGTCCCGGCGCGCAGCCTGACACTCGGCCTCGCCGACCGCATCTTCTCCCGCGTCGGCGCTAGCGACGACCTCTCCCGCGGACGCTCTACGTTCATGGTCGAAATGGTTGAAACTGCAGCAATCCTTACACAAGCAACGCCGAACTCTTTCGTCATTCTCGACGAAGTTGGCCGAGGCACCTCAACTTATGACGGCCTCGCCATCGCGTGGGCCGCCGTCGAACATTTGCACAATACCAACCGCTGCCGCGCCCTGTTCGCCACCCATTATCATGAGCTGACGGGCTTGGCAGAGGATTTACCAAGCGCCACCAACCTCTCGCTACGGGCCAAGGAATGGAATGACGATCTGGTCTTCCTGCACGATGTTCAG
>Ga0256847_1000847_pt1 | contig 17340 bp, 9 predicted proteins | sample TeddybearmetaG_FD_189099 | JGI IMG/M metagenome (GOLD analysis project Ga0256847, IMG submission 189099) | Hydrothermal vent microbial communities from East Pacific Rise, Pacific Ocean - Teddybear | ecosystem: Environmental > Aquatic > Marine > Hydrothermal vents | place: Pacific Ocean: East... | reverse complement strand
CATATTTGGTTTTTTCGCCAGCCGAGCATTCCTCGAGAATATCGGTGTCGGCACCAGAGCAAAAAATAAAGAACTGTTGTAACATAACTAGTTGATTTTTTGGAGCGTAAAAACTCTCCTTGATTGATGAATGAGTTTATTAGAACGCATTTTTTTAGTTTTTGTTACAAAAAAAAGCCCTCAATGTGATTGAGGGCTTGCTATTTTTGGAAAGGAAGTTTAGCAACCATCGTTGTTTAGGTAAACATTCGATGTGCCATCCCCATTATTGACACTTCTTACTTGAATGCGCGGATTTGCTTTGTACAATTTTAGAGCTTCTTTCTTAGCGATTTTTTTATCCTTTAAAAAGAAGGCGTCGCCATTTTCAATAATATTCTTAAAAACAACAATCGGGTCACGGAAAGGTCCGGATGTTTTGGCGTTCAAATTGGATGAAGATCCTGAAGATAAATTGTCGTATAAATAAACGCTAGGTTTTCCATTTTTGGGTGTTACTGTCTGCACTCGTGCAATGACCATAGGGTCTTGAATCAAGTTCATCGCTTCTTTAGTAGAGATGCCTTGGTCGTTATAATAAAACTTGGCATTTCTTTTAAGCGCTTCCGTAATACCAATACCTGAATTTGGGTTAACATTGCCAATGTTGTTCTTATTAACATTGTTGTAGTTCTTATTGATGTTGTTATAGTCGCTTTTTGATGCATTGTTGGTATGCGAATTCAGTAGGATGCTATAATAACCATCTTTGTTTTTTTGGGCCGCGGGTGCCAAAGATTTGTTTTTTTGCAATAGGCTATTTGCCTCCTGCGGTGAAATTCTTTGTCCGTTATAGACAAAGGGGCTTTTATTCAAATCGGGAACGGGTTCTCCTTGAATATTTACGGTGGAACTATGCTGATCATAATAGGTAACCTGATCGCCGATTCTAACATAGAACAAGTTCTTTTCACCTCCAATACTTCTTGTGTTACCAGATTCAAAAGCAACACCCTTCGCCTTTTTAATTATGATTGGACTTTTGGATATTTTCACCACAGGTTTTTTTGAATCATGCCCTAGGGTTTGAATGTTTAAGTGTTCATTCTTCTTTAAGAGCTCGATGGCTTTATCGGAAGAGATTTTATCGCCTTCATAATAGAACGTAGCTCCTTTTTTAGCCATTCTAATGACATGATCTAAGGGCTCTTCTGGAGCTGGTGGGGGTGGGGGTGGGGGGGGAATGTTTGCATCTCCATCGTTTACACCTTTAATAACTTTTACCGCCGGTGGAGCGTCAGGGCTTGGCGGAGGTGGAGAAGTTGGTATGATGCTTTGTCTGCCGTTATTTTTAAAATAGTTTGTTTTTTTGAATTCTGCATCTAATTTTTTTAGAAATGAAGTAGGCGTGGCAGCAATTAATACGGAAGGATGCGCATCATTAAAATCTGTTGTAGACCAATTTTTGGTTACCCTATCTATTTCACTGGCGAATTTATTTAATGCAACAACTTTTCCATTCACCATGATTTGGCTCACGTTCACTGTAATCACAATGCTCAATTTGCCATTACGCTTTGCTCCTTCATTAAATTCTTTAGCATATTCCTTTTCCCAAGAGGCTTTGCTTTTTAAAGTTCCTATGGATTCACTTTTCATAGGAGTATTTCCTTTTCCGCGAACTACTTCCTGATTACCTGCAACAAGACGATAGAAGCCATACTCATTTAAAGTATCAAAGATGAATTGCACCTCTGCTCTTGAAGGTTCTTTGGGGTGCGTAATATGAATGTTCATCATATGATTGCGAATCGCTGGAGTAAGATCTTGATGCAATCTTCCAACAATCTTAGCCAGGGTATTTTTAGTAGCACTAATGCCCTCGACCAAGTAGGTGCCATTTGCCTCAATTTGAATATCGATACTTCTTGCTGTTGGAATAGTGTCATTATTGTTTTCTTGCTTTATACCACAATCTGGAAACGGTTGCGCATCATTTCTCTGATCTAAAGTCATACTACGATAAATAGTCTCTAGCTTTTTTAATTCTGAAAGCGGCATCACTCTATTGGTTGAGTCCTCCTCAAATCGTTTATTCCAAAAACTAGCTAGTTTATTGTATTGTTGAATTTGTTGAGGTGTAGCTTTCTTATTTGAAAATTCATTCAAAGTTGAATGATACCATGTTTCATACTCTTCTTGCAATTCTGGGTCTTCAAAAACTACTTTGGGCCCTGAGGTTACTTTCTGTTCAACTTGGGTTGTGCTAAAACCATAGACCAAAACTGCCGCTAAGGGAAGTATTAGTAAGGTTTTGAGCCAAGTGGCCCGTTTCGATGTGGATGTTTTCATAACCGTAAACCGTTTTTTGATGAATGAATAATTAATTGAGTTTGCCAATTCTGGCGCACTAGCATTTGATGAGAATGCCAGTAAGATATTTTGGTAACTCGCGGTCTCAACACCTTCGTTGAGTACAGCTCGATCTGCCAAAAATTCGTGATTTAGTTTGATACTGTGTTTGAAAAAGTATAAGAATGGATTGAACCAAAAAACAATTTGAAGTAATTCCATGAGGATCACATCCAAGCTATGAAATTCTCGTGCATGGGCTTGCTCGTGCAATAATACTTCTTCGGGTATTTCGTCGGCCTCGAACTTTCTTTTATTCAGAAATATATAGCTGAAAAAAGTATGAGGTGTGGTAGGCGTCTTCAGTAAAACATGAAAGATGTTGTTGTTTTTGAATAAAGGGTTCTTTCTTATTTTCTGAATTATGGAATAGAGGTTTCGACCAAATTTCAGACTAAAAAATAAAACACCTAGGATGTAAATACTCCAAAGTACCGTTGGCCAATAATTTGTGGCTACTTCAATTGTTTCTGGAATTTCTAATGCAAATCCTTCGGCAAATACTGGGATCGTTGTTGCTTGTATTTCAACGTATTCCGTAAAGGTCACCAATGGGATTAAAAAAGAAGCCAACACCGCTCCCAATAGATAGAAACGCTTCATTTGATGCATATTCTCTCGTTCTAAAAATAACTTGTAAAAGGCATAGAAAATCCCCAAACAAGCGGCCGATTTTATCAAAAATATTTCCATGGCTATTTCTTTTTAATTTGTTGATCAATGATGGTTCTTAAATCTTCTAATTCTTCCTTGGAGAGATTGGTTTCTTCCGTAAAGAAAGAAGCAAATTGAGTAGCGCTGTCGTTGAAAAAGTTCTTAATCAGTCCATTGACATGCTTGGAGAAATAATCTTTCTTTTTTACCAAAGGGAAGTACTCTCGTGATCTACCTAGTTGCACATAATCCACAAAGTTCTTGTCTTGCATACGTTTCAACAAAGTGGCAATAGTAGTAGTAGCAGGTCTCGGTTCTTCATAGGCTTCAATAAGGTCCTTCATAAAAGCGCGTTTCTGTTTCCAGAGGATCTGCATTAATTGTTCTTCGGAATTTGATAGTTGCATATGGCTATTTCATTATTACTCTACAAACGTAGAACAAATATTTTGATTCTACAAGTGTAGAGGATGAAATTTTTAATATGTAGCGCCTTATTTATTAAAAGGGTATTCATTAACCCAATGAAATTGCCTGTTTAGCAGCTTAAAATCGCTCAAGGGTTTTCTTTTTAATAAAATATTGATAGTGTCGGTTTGTAATTTTCCGCTCAGCACCAATGTTTCAGAAGTAATAAAACGAGCCTGTAGCTTATAGCTAACAGTGTCTGGTTTTGTAACACTTAGGACAATTAGATTGTCTTCTAGCTGGTCCTCAAATTGATATCGCACCAAGCTATCATTCATCTTTTTTACAAAGGCAGTTTGCTTCCGATCTAATATCAAGTACCTCCAACGATGGGTGTCGGTTAACAAAGGTGGCAGGGTGTCGTTGTTTTTTTCAAAGCGTTCGACCTCCCAAATACCGTAAAATTTAGAGTCCATTTTTAGTTGATCGGTGATGTCGAATTGTGCAATGCTCTGTATCATAATCGTTCCTCCAATAACAATGAGAACAAGAACTTTCAAGACAGAAATGACAGTTTTTAGACGTTTTTTATAAGGGAGGTAGTAGTTTAATTTTTCTGTGGATTTATTTCTGAAAAACAAGTTTATGATTCTCCGACTGTCCGCCAGAAATAAGAGGAACGCCATTCCAATAAGATGTGTCGACAGTATTTTAACAGGAATGTCGTAGGTGAAATTCATCAAAGCAACATTGAGCATGACGCCCATCGTAACCAGACTACCGAGTGTAAGGGTTCGCCTGTATAGAAGCAAAACTCCTCCAATAACTTCCATCAAGCCAATAAAGATATTGTAGGCAAACGAATGCCCCATAAAGGTCCATGCCAATCCCATAGGTGACATTGCCCCGACGGGTTCTAAAAGGCGAACTAAGCTAGGATCGGGAAACTGCCCTTTGAATATTTTTCCGAAACCATAAACCATCATTATATTGAAAAGGAACACCCTCAATATCACTTGAAACCAGTAAAATAGTTTGTTGTAGGAAACTTTTTTTCTATCAAAAAACGACCAACCAATTCCAACGATTATGGCCAAAAAGGCGTTGAAGGCCAACACAACGTAATGCGAAGTCATATCTCCACTTCCAGTACTTTTCATTTCAAAATTAGAACCCCAACCAAGAATGGTATCCGCGAACCAACGCAAAGGCGTTTGCAAGAGGGTTTGCGTAAAAAGTAATAGTATAAATAAGACGAAATAAGTAAAAAGAAATCGGAAGGCTATTTTTTGTGTAGTGCTCCAGCTTTCTTTAAATTCTTGTGAAAATAACATTTGATAGTTTTAGCGCTACATAAGTGAGTTCTATGCCATAATTGTTACAGTTTATATTGAATTTAGTCAATCTGAATTTCTGGAGGCTGCTTTTAATTGTTTCCTATATCTTTGTCTACTAAGCAAAACAACCGAAATGAGTATAGAAAGAGAAGTAAGAAAGAGAGCAGAAGAGAAATGTGAACTTTGTGGTCATGAAGAGCACTTGGAAATCTATGAGGTGCCTAAAACACCTGAATATATTGAAGGAGCGGACACATCACTCTTGGCTTGTAAAACCTGTACCTCTCAATTTGATGATGAAGAAGGTAGAGATGCTAATCACTGGCGCTGTTTGAATGACAGTATGTGGAGTACGGCTGCCCCTGTTCAAGTGATGGCTTGGCGTATGTTGCACCGGTTAAAGAGTGCTGGTTGGCCTCAAGATTTATTAGACATGATGTATATGGAAGAGCAGCAATTGGAATGGGCCGCTGCTGTAGGAGATGCAGAAGATAAGGCGGATGCGTTAATCCATAGAGATGCTAATGGTGTTATCCTCAATGCTGGCGATAATGTTGTACTTATTAAAGACTTGAAAGTAAAGGGGAGTAGTATGGTTGCCAAACAGGGTACCCCAGTGCGTCGGATCTCCTTAGACCATGAAAACGAAACATTTATTGAAGGTCGCGTGGGCGATCAACAAATCGTTATTATTACAGAATACGTAAAAAAGATATAACAAAAAGCCAGCTACTAACTAAAGTATCTGGCTTTTCATGTTTCTTTATTATTTTGACTTAAGACTGCTTCATTTCAGTGAAATAGTGATAAAACTGTGGAATGGTTTCTATTCCTTTCAAGTAATTCCAAATCCCGAAATGCTCGTTTGGCGAATGAATGGCGTCACTATCCAAGCCAAATCCCATTAAAATTGTTTTACTCTTCAATTCCTTTTCAAATAGAGCTACTATAGGAATACTACCTCCACTACGTTGTGGGATTGGTACTTTGCCAAAGGTAGCTTCATAGGCCTTGGCTGCAGCTTTATATCCTAAACTATCGATAGGTGTTACGTAGGCTTGTCCCCCATGATGCGGAGTAACTTTCACGGTAACTCCCTTGGGAGCAATACTCTCAAAATGATTTTTGAATAACTCCGTGATATCTTCCCAGTTTTGATCCGGGACCAATCGCATGCTAATCTTAGCAAATGCCTGACTCGCAATCACAGTTTTGGCACCTTCTCCAGTATAGCCTCCCCATATTCCGTTGACATCCAAGGTGGGTCGAATAGCGTTGCGCTCATTGGTCGTATAACCCGCTTCTCCGTACACATCTTCAATATCCAAAGCTGTGGTGTAGGCTTCTTTGCTGAAAGGTGCTTCGGCCATTTTCGCGCGTTCTTCGAGGGAAAGTTCCTCTACCTTATCATAAAACCCAGGAATCGTAATATGGTTGTTCTCATCATGTAGTGAAGCGATCATTTTCGTGAGCACATTAATAGGGTTTGCCACGGCACCGCCATAGAGTCCACTGTGCAAATCACGATTAGGACCGGTGACTGCTACTTCAACATAACTAAGTCCGCGTAGTCCTGTGGTGATGGAAGGAATATCATTGGCGATCATTCCCGTATCACTAATTAAGATGACATCGTTTGACAGTTTTTCCTGATTGCGTTCCACAAACCAGCCCAAACTTTCGCTGCCCACTTCTTCTTCGCCTTCGATCATAAATTTGACGTTGCAAGGCAACTGACCTGTTGCCGTCATATATTCCATTGCTTTAACGTGCATGTACATTTGCCCTTTATCATCACAACTCCCTCGGGCAAAAATGGCTCCGTCGGGATGCAGTTCGGTCGTTTTTATAACTGGTTCAAATGGAGGGCTGTCCCAGAGGTCTAATGGATCTGGTGGTTGCACATCATAATGGCCATAAACTAATATGGTAGGAAGGTTGGGATCGATAATTTTTTCACCATAGACTATCGGATAGCCAGGAGTATCACATATTTCTACCAAATCGCAACCCGCTTTTTCAAGGCTGGTTTTAACGACTTCGGCTGTTTGTATCACGTCCTTTTTATAGGCTGAATCCGCACTAATACTAGGAATGCTTAGCAAGGCGAGGAGTTCATCAATAAAACGTTTTTGGTGTTCTTCGATATAAGGTTTTGCACTTTTCATATGTTGTTTTTCTGAAGGAATGCTAAGGTACGAAAAGGCGTAATTTTAAAGTAAAGTTTGTTTGTAAATTATAAATCTTATGTATATTTGCACTCCTTTGCCAGAAGGCTACGGAGTATAAAACCTCCCATTGATGCGGGCGTGGTGGAATTGGTAGACACGCTAGACTTAGGATCTAGTGCCGCAAGGTGTGAGAGTTCGAGTCTCTCCGCCCGTACTAAAGGAAAAGCCGAATCGAAAGCTTCGGCTTTTTTATTTACCTAAAACATACCTAAAACAAATGAGGCCTTTTTTAATTCAATGGGTAAAACAAATCTCTTATTAAGAATCTTTTGGACTCATAACCCGGAGGTCGGGGGATCGTACCCCCTTCTCACCACTAGTAAATAAAAGAAATCCCAAGATTTTGGTCTCGAGGTTTTTTGTTTCTGTAAAGCATAAATGCAACAAATTAAGGTATTATTACCGTTTTACACCTCTCAACAACTCGTCATTGCTTCCTCCTATTTTCACCTTCTTTGTTGATGTAATCGCTGCTGATTTTCATCAGACTCGCGAAAACAAAATGGTAACATACGAATTCCTTGAATTTAATGCCACAAGGCTATGTTCCATCTTCGCATTTAATGGGTAAAATAGTCCCCACTTGAGATGGAGAAATAATTCTAACCAATTCCATTCGGATATTCGTAGAGTTGAGTATCATCAAGAGATTGCCATTGTTTTTATGCCATTTAAAGCAAATATCAAATGTTCCATTAAAGTATTCATTTCTATTATTTAAAGTAATCTGATTGGTAGCATCGTCTATCGACCAAGTACCAGTCAAATCTAATTTAGAAAGCCTTTCTCCAACTTGAGGAGATCTAAAGACCTCATCTTCCTTAAAAACAACCATATTAGTAGATACCTCCTCTTCAAAAATATCGACCCCGTCCGCATAAATTTTTTCCAGTACCCAATTACCTTTAGTTAAGGATTCAGGAGACTGCGCACAAGAAATGCTTGAAATAATAAGCACAAAAACTGAGAAACATTTCAGAGTATTATGTATCCGATTAAAAATTGTCATTTGATTCAAATTTATTGTTTTTTTCTGTCATCAACGAATTTCCCCGGCCTAAAGACTCCCTGTCTTACATTTGTACCTGGTCTTTCTGGCAGTCCATCCAATACGCCTCCAACATTAAAATTACTTCCAGCCGCGGGTTCATTATAATGATTATAAATACTAACTCCAAGTTTGCCGAGATGTTCTTGGCCATCAGTAACAGATCCATCAAATATTCCTTTCAAAATGGCAGTTAGATCCTCAATATTTATATATTCAGGTGGGATTAACCCATCCGCCATTGCATTTTGAAGGTCGATTGCTGCTTCACCAAGTAAAGCAAGATCCTTTTCGGTCGCCGTATTGTCATCTTGTCCTAAAAAGAAATAGACCACTTGAAAGCCAAGATTTACTGCCTCTACAGCCAATAGAACCTTAGCGGAGGTTCTTGATTTGGGACCTACAGTAGGTCCTGTTCCAATCGATCTTTCCTTAAATCTTCTGTCTTCTTGCTTCGTGGACTCTGCGATTGGTATTCCAATTCTCGTTGCTTGGTTTACCCTTCCTTTAATGTGGTCACTTTTATATTTCGATGCAATACTAGAATCAAAGCCGATACTTCCCCTTTTTGTATTGAAATTTGAACTCCCTATATTTCCTTTCTCCCATTTAGAGTTAGGACCCTCACTTGCAAAAATGAAGGCATTTCTGTTAGGCGCGTTCATATTATACATATTTAGATGCACTGATCCATCAGCCAATAACCTTATTCTCGATACTTTAGCATCCACGTATTCCAATCCTTCAAATTCCATACCATCAATAACTCTATTTTCACTAAAGGCATATGGGGAATTGTGTACATAACTCTCAGATAGAGGATCTGTAGAGAAAAATCGCCCCAGAGAAGCATCAGAATTTCTCCATTTAAATGAGTCCCACTTTAAATCTAAATCCTCTTGCCGTTCTTGGCCTTGAAACTTCCACTGTTGGGCAACACCACTACCTAATCCCAAATTGTTAAGGTTATAACCATTTTGCTTTAATCCAAACGGGTAGAAATTAGACTCTTCAATAATCTCTGTTGAACTATTAATGGCTCCATCATTATTCAAGTCTGTATAGGAAAGGCGAACATTACCTATGTGATCTTTATATTGGAAAATATAATTATAGGTAGAATACGATGTAGCTCCAGTTCCTTCGTCAAATCCTTTCACCGATTTTGACGTATTTGCAACGGGCTCAACATATCCCTCCGGATGTTTAAAGAACTTTAGTTTCATTTCTCCTGATGTTTCAGCATCGTTATAGACAAAACCTCCAGCATACTCAGTAGTAATACTATTTTGGTTAATTACCGTTTTATTCATTTTATTTCCGTTTGCCGAATAGGCATATAAAATACGTTTCGGAACTTCTTCAAAAACAATTTCTGTCGGTAGGTTTAAATGGTTATACGTAATAGAAAGTATACCTTTATTTCGATCTCTTGTCATATTTCCATTGGAATCATATTCATAATCATCATTAAGTCCGGTATAACCATTTTTAAAGCCATAATCCTTTAATTGTGTTGTACTGTTCTCCTCGACTTTTATTAATTGATTCGGGCTACTTGGGCTGTAAGTATAAATTAAATCATCCCAAAGGTCCGCAATTGTTCCATCATTATCATACCCGCGTCTGTTCAATGTTAAAATATTTCCGTTTTTATCATAACTGATATTCGATAAATCGTGGTTATTGGTTAAGGATAAGGATTGCAAATTTGTCCCTTGATAACTATTGGCCATCTTAATTCGGTTTAAATCATCGTAAGAATAAGTATACGTTCTAACATCCTTATCGACATTGGTAGTTTTCCAGAGGGTCTGGGCAATATTCCCGTTATACAAAGGAGTAGCACCCGTGTTTCCATCGACATTGTTATAATTTATTCTGAATTTAAAAAGATCATCATCTAAGAAAGTCCCAGATGGTTGAATCTCGTTAAATTCCGTAAGCCATCCTCTTACATTATAAGTGTAATCAATATTTTGTAGAACCTTGTCTATATTCGATCCAAATAATTTGAAATTTTCGATTTTACCATTTGGTTTATCAAACACGGCTTTTCCTAACATAGCCGATGTACTCACATTTTGTGCCGTGTGAAAAACCACACCATTTTTAGAATAAGCTATGTCCGTGCTATTTATACGCTCTAGCTTAAAAACGTCGTTGTCTTTATATGTTATGGGTGGTGATGTATAGTATTCTACACCATTCTCTATATATTTTAATTTGTATTCGGCACCCGATGCCTCGTCGGTATTAATAATTCCATAATGTAAGTAGTCGTAGGGGACAAGTGCCTGTGTAGTCTCATAGAAACCCACTTTGATACCCTTATTTTCTGTAAGTAATGTATAACTAACACCTCCAGTATCAAGGATTTTACCTCGAGTCTTTAATCCTGAATTATAACCTAGAACCGTATTTGTTTTTTCCACCGTACCTTCAAATGTTACGTCTACTCCGTTTATATCGGTAAAACCATTGACAAAGGTTTCTCCTCCAACATTTTTACGCACTAGCTGACCAATATCATTATAAAAATTTTCCGTAATTAGTTGGACTGGCTCGTTGTCAATTTTTTGTTCATGCGTAATTAATCTCCCAATTTGATCGTAAGTGAAATAATCAACACCCGAAATAATGGTATTTCCAGATTTTAGATGTGTACTAGTACTTTCTATCAAATTGCCAGTGAAATCATATAGAGATTTTACGGAATTGGTTGTATTCAAAAAGTCATTTTGCGACCCCATATAGATTTGTCTAGCTTTTGCATCATAACCGGAAATTGTAGTAATCCAATCTGTGGTGCCGAGTACTCTAACCTTGCTAACGGTTGGAAGTGTCTGTACATTGGTTTGATTTGGGTTTACGCCATAAACATCTTGAGGCAAAGCTAGATTTGCCATATCTACATAAGAATCATAATATCCAATGGTCAATACTTCAATATCTTGTACAGGAAATCCCGAATTGGAATAGTACACCAGAACATCACCTATTTGAGTCCCACCAGTCGATTGAATTTCGTTTAGCGGAAGACCTACAGTTTCGGCCGTCTGTTGTAAGGTTTCTCTTGACAAAATTCCAACTGGAGAATATAACCCTGTATAGACTGGGCGATTGAAAACGTCATATTTTGTAAATAGCCATTCCCCAGTCAATTTTAGATTTGCATCCTGCGCAAGTACGGGTCGGTCAAGAGTGTCATAAACGAAATATTCCCAGCCCTTGCCAGGTAATTTCTTTTCAATGACCCTATTGAGAGAATCGAATTTATATTGATACCCCAAATTGTCCAAAACACTTTGCACTATAGATCCCCCATTTATAATTTTATCCGAGGCTTCTGGCGAAAGAATATATGTTAGATTGCCAAAGTCATCATAGATGAAATAAGTATCATGATAATTAGGGTCCTGAGGTCCTTTACCTGGATCCTCAACCGACTTTCTTCTTAATATTATTCTACCAGACTTATCTGTGTACTCGATGGTTCTATTAAATAGGGCATTAGTTGCATCCCAGTTCTCATCCTTTAAGACTGTAAAGTTTAAACTTTGTGGAGTATAATCCCCATCATATATCAATTCCGGATCAGAATAATCTCCATTGATAAAATTCACAGAGAATTGATACACCGAAGTTATGTAAATACCGTATTCAATTTTAGTAGTGTGTTCACTACCATAATGTGCCTTCCAATCAAATCCGGGAGCCGATTGCTCCAATATTAGACTTCTAGCGGACTCCTCATATATGGTTTCCATAAAAGGGTTATCCCAATCTGGAGAATTCCCTCCACCTTGATAAAAATCGTCTGGAAATTTAGTTTTATAAAAGGTTTTTATTTCCTGATCAATATTGATTCCACCAGTACCAGTATAATACTCCCCAGTTCCATTGGTTAACGGTAATGGGAGATAATCCTTTGTTATCCTTCCTCGGTAATCATAGAATATTGGAACGATTAAATTTTCGCTACCTCCTCCTGCTCTGATCAACTGTTTCTGTGTAGAACGACCTAATCCATCATAATAGGTTATTGACTCAATTTTATCATTGGTCGTCACAATACCATCTTCCGTTTCCGTTTGGTAAATAGTAGATTTAATATAGTTTTGATCTGACGACTGTGAATTTCCATCAAAGGAAAATGCAATGATAGAGACTAAAATCATATATATTGAATTTTTCATCTTTACAATTATCGTTTAGTTATTAATTCTAAAATTATAGTCATTGCTTGTAAGAAGCTTATTATTTGAATCTCTTGTCTCCTTTAGGCGACCATGTTCATCATACTTATACTTTATTAAAAACCCTCTCGGACTAATTTGAGAAGTTAATCCTATTCCCGGGTCGTGGGTGTAGGTAGTGACTTGTGATTTACTCAAAAAGGTGTGATTTCTAATATTATCCAAGTAACTTCTTAGTATAATTTCTTCGGCCTCGCTATCCTCGCCGTTTGAGTAGTTAATCGCTTGATCAATTAAATTTTGTAGGTCGGTCGGAAAACTACCGTTTTTATTTTGAATCTCAGCGATCAAAAGACGGTCGTCGTAACCCCAAATGTAATAGCTGTTTAAGCCACTAGGTTTCCGAATTTCTTGAGGATTTCCATTAGCGTAGAATGATTGATACAATAATTTCGCTTTGAGGGTTCCATTCACACCCTTAGACATTTCGACTCTTTCTGGTCTTACAATATCTCTACCATTGGATGATCCAATAATTTGAAATCTCTTTCGCTGTTTTGTCTGGAGTACTTCCAATCCTGAAACTTCATCTTCTGCATAATACCGTTGCCATTCAACCGCAGACGAGATTTGATTTCGCAAGGTTAAATCGTTAAGAACATTTAAACTAGCGGTAGGATAATTAGTCAATAAGTTTCCATCTGAGGGATAAAATATTTTGGTTCGCGATGCTCCACCTTTACTATCGCTAACAACAATATCTGATGCAAAATAATGGTTATTGCTATTGTATAAATGGTTTGACACTTCAACAATGGGATTGCTATATCCAGGTTGATAGGTTCTTGATGTAATTTTGTCTAACCTCTTTCTATATCGTCGAAATCCAAATGGTTGAATCTTATATTTTGAATAATAATCAACTAGAGTGCCTCCATTGGTGCAATTTCCAGAAGAATTTGAATTTACGATGGAAAATTCATATCCCCCTTGCCCATCTGGGCCTGCCGATTCACATCCGCTTTGACCCGCCGCGGGTGTAAATACTGGCTGATTGAACATAAAACCTGCATAAAGAGAATTCTGTTGAGGTAGTAATTCATTTGTCAATTCGTTTTCCAATTCAACCAATAGATTTAAGGCATTGTCATAGGTCCGATGTTTGAAGACTTCTCCATTGGTTAGATTTTGATTGTAAAAAGGGCGAATAGGTTTCAGCTCTGCGCCCGTATATATTTCATTGTAAAATTCGGTTACCGTACACCCAGAAAAGGTAGATCCGTTAAACGATATTTCAGACACCGTAGAATACGTAGCCTTATGTGGGGTTATGGATGCCAAATTACTGGCATACTGATAATGTCTTGAGAATTGACCCGTTGGGGAATCGATATTCTTTACTTCAAAAAATATCAACTCCTGCTGTGGAATTCCAGTTACCGAATAATTACTAGAGGTAACACTATTAATAGTAATGTTATTAGGGTTACCGCCTGAATCAGCAACGATGTCTCCATAATAATAATAACTACTTAGGGTTGGTCCTCCGTCATTAGGATCACTTACCTGTTTTTGCAAGCGCAAACCTCCTATAGAACCATCCACTGTTTTAATACCGTCTAAGTTTGAGCCAAACCCATTGTGAGGTTCAAAATAAAAAGTTGTCTTTCCTCCCGTTGGGTAAGTTATAGACGATAAAGCTCCATAAAGGATGTTATTAAAGCTAGGGGAACGATCAACTCCAATGAGATACCCATTATCAATGTCTTTTGGTATTAAAGTGTTATTGGGGTTATTTTTATTGTTAAAATAGCCCCAATAGTCTACCGAATGATTATTCCTTGGAAAAATAAAAGGGAAATCGTTATTATCAAGGTGATAATCGAAAGAATACTTCTGTTGGTCAGTAGACAACGCATCTCGATAAAATTTTATCCCATCTAGTTTTAATCTTGAATTATATGGAGTTGGTGGATCAATATAACTAGAGCTGAAATACTGATCATTATCCAAATCAACTTGAAGAATAGGATTCCCATTATAATCATTAACGTTAAAACCTGTATATCGATCAATGCCATTAATATCTGCTCTAGGTCCTGTTTGTGTTGTAAAGATGGGGGTAGGGTTATCATTATAGGTTATACTCGTTAAATAGAATTGCTTGATTTTTCTTGTGTTATTACCTAATAAATCTTCACCTGCCTCAGTTCTTACTGCGGATGCAGAATTGAAATCATATGGGTCGGTCCAGAAATCTCCGACGATATTTGTATAATTATAATTAAATTTATCTAATCCATTGGGCGAGATAACTTCTGTTAAGTACCAAGCGCTAGTATGTATTCTGGTATATTCATTACCTCCGTTGGGTGCTGTTACTGGGTCTGAATAATCTTGCCACGTAACTTCTCTCTTTGAGAACTCGTAGGTCGTGCCACTACTACTTGTAATGATCCACTTTAAAAGTTCACCGCTCGCCCATTCACCTTTTACTATAATGGACGGGTTTTCAAGACAATAGGCCGCATAGTCGGAATCTGCCCCAACATCGCTTCCAACGGTAGTTTGATAATCTATGGCAATAACGCCAGACATACCATTTACAAAAAAGGGAAAGAGATCCGCTTGAAAGTCTATTTCGTTGTTTAAATATTTATCATAAACTGCCTTAACATCACTGTAGTCACTACTGCTATTATAGGTTTGATACACTTCGGTGATACCATTGTTCGAGTCAAAAATTGTATTCCAAGCATCCTGGGTAACATCATCCCATATTTGGTCGTAAAGCTCTTGGGGCAGGCCAAATTTATCATCTGCGAGACCGTTAATTTGCCTTGAAACTATTCCTCCAAAATTAAAATTCCATCCCAATCCAACTTTGGTGGCCAATTGACTTCCTTTAATACCACTAGCATCATACGAAAGAGAAATAGGGATTTTGATTTCCACTCCTTCAAAAACATAAATTGGAATACCAATACTTGGCGTTCCAGTATAAAGGTCTACCGGATTGTTTCCATATTTTTGAAAGGCGGCCACCTCAGGAGATTGAGGAACCGATGGATGCTCCTCCCTAACATTCAAGAACGTGAAACCATTTTCTTGAGCAAATAAACTACCCGAAATTACGACGATGAATAGTACTGAAAAAAAAATTCTCATACTGAAAAGGAATTAGTTATTTATTAAAATTGGTGTATTATAAAAACGATGTCACTACATTAAAGTAATGTCAATTAGTCGTTGAATTTAAAGAGGGGAGGTTTCTACTAATACTAGTCTAATGTCTCCTAAATTAGGATAAAAATGGATAAATGAGAGATGATTTGATTTTTAGTTTTCAACAAACTGATGGTCATTGTTCAATCGAGAATCATCAACTTTACACACTTGACTGATAATTAGTTATTTAAATACTTTTTGCTAATATATATCGCTAGCGATAAAAGTGCAGGTAAAAGTAAGTACAAGAAACTTTGGATGAACTAAAAATTAACCCTCATTTCCAAAACACCATGAATTTCCTGATCCAAAAGGTTTAATGGTGATCGATTTGGAGATTGTAATATTATTAATGGTTTGAATAAGAATGAGAGAATTGACTAGCGTTCTTTTGATTCGTCTCTTTTCAATTTAAAATAGTTAGCCCCAATAGACATAGATCGTAGTAGAATTAATAACTCGGTGGTCGGGGGGTCGTGTCCCCCTCTCGCTACCAGCAAATAAAGGAAATCCCGAGATGTATGTCCTGGCATTTTTATTTCTTCTGTACAACATGTGTATAAGATTTATGTTCAAGATGGAAGATAATTTTCAAGAGCAACTTCATAAATAAAGCCTTTGTTATCACCTAACATATATAGATTTTTTGTTGTTGGAGCTATCGAAAGAAACTGAAAAATTGTGTTTAAGTTTAAAATGTTTTTTTCTTGTCTTAAAGAAATAATAATAACTTTTTTGCTTGTAGAAAGAAAAAGCATATCATTTTCAAAATCATAATGTTTTGCTAGAGCATCCGAATCATACTTAACATCAATACTCTTTAGATCAAAAGATGTTAGTATTTCATTATTTTCTATACCATAAAGCGACACGCAATTTTCAGAATCAAAGAATACTAAAGTCTTGTTCGTTTCGTTTACTATCATATCTTGAATGAAAAAAGAAAATCCTTTAAAGCAATCAACAATATTGTTTTTTATATCAATTCTGAATCCGATATCATAAGACAAAAAATAGATGTTATTTGAGTCTTGGTGAGTAAAGTGAGCATATTTGAACTTCGTTTTATGTTTGTCTTTCAGAGGGATAATACTTACTAATTTACAAACTGTGTCGAACGGGGCTAAAACTAATACACTATCAGCGAGGAATATTGCTAAAATTTGTAATTCTTCCATTAGTAGAAATAGGCTGTCTGATGTTCTGTTTCTTGAACCTCTATTTCTTCTATTATTATCATTAGATATTTTAATTCCTAGAAAAGCAGTATTAAACTCGTGAGTTATGTTACCACTTTCAATATCAGAGAATACTCCTACGAACTCATAGTTTTCATTATCATAATTATAAATTTCTCTAAGGCAGAAAACCATCCCTAAATCTTCATAGATTTCAAAAGTGATATTTTTAGCTCCTGTTATATGGTGGTCATCATTAAAATTTTCTCTCCAAATTTCTTTTGTTTTAATATTGATAGACCATAATACATTTTCTTCTAGAATGACTATTCTCTCATATCTTTCAGATTTTTTAGCCTGTGTAATTTGTCTATTAATTACATATCGAAGCGTGTTAACTTCTGTAACGAAATGCAGGAATTTTTCTGTTAATACAACGACCATATCGTCATCTGTAAAATAGAAAAGGTCTTTTGTTTTACCAGATTCAATGTGTTGCTTTTTCTCTATGTTAAGCGGAACTAAATTGTTCGTCTTTTGAATTGGACTTGCAACAAAAAAGTGGACATTTAGTTAAGAGTCATGCTGCTACTTTTTGATTAAACATTTCGATTTCAAATTCCTTTATAGTTTTATATCCTAAAGTGGAATGTATTCTTCTTCTAT
>Ga0256847_1000846_pt1 | contig 17350 bp, 14 predicted proteins | sample TeddybearmetaG_FD_189099 | JGI IMG/M metagenome (GOLD analysis project Ga0256847, IMG submission 189099) | Hydrothermal vent microbial communities from East Pacific Rise, Pacific Ocean - Teddybear | ecosystem: Environmental > Aquatic > Marine > Hydrothermal vents | place: Pacific Ocean: East... | reverse complement strand
TCATCTACAAACTCAAAATAGGCTTCGTCAACAAATACCATACATTTCTTCGAGACTTCTTTAACAAAATTCTCAAGCTCCTGCTTCGCGATGATAGATGGAATAGGATTGTTTGGATTTACTATATAGACGATCTTCGTATCCTTTCGGATAGCTTTTTTCATTCCCTCCAGATCCATACCAAGATCTTGACGAACGGGCACCTTAATAATTTCAGCACCGTTGTGCTTTGCAAAGCGAATGAGATCATCGTAGGTCGGATCAGCACAAACCACAGAACCATGCTTCATACCAGCCATCAAACCCGCGACATTTAGAATCTCACCTGAACCCGAACCTAAGATGATCTGTTCGGGAGGTAAATCATGTAATTGTGTCATCACTTTGATAACTTTTTGTCTTGGCCCCCAATCATAGTGACCGGCCTTATTGAACGCATTTTGAATGGCTCTGAGGGCGACAGGGGAAAGTCCATAGGGGTTTTCATTAAAATTTGCCCGGATGATATGCCCAGGCCAGGGAATCATCTTTTCCGAACCTGCCGGAATGGCAGCCTGCAACCAACTTATCGGCGTGAGGCTGGCCCCAACCGCAGCACCTGCGCTTTTAAGCCATTGTCTTCGGTTCAAATTTCTGAATCTATCAATTTCAGACATTCAGATTACTCCAGGAATCCAGGGTTTCCTCTATAGCTTATCAGCTACCACCACCAACCGCGTCAACAGAATCCTGCTCGTGTGATACCAGATCCAGTAAAGCAAATTTTCTTCTTACTGGTCTATCATGTTTAATGCATGCTTCAAAAAATGGTTTAGATTTAAAGGAGCGATAATGATTGAAGAGGTAGTCAAAAAGTGGCACTTGCACATTCGGGGTGAGCTTGCAGGTGGCCTGGATGAGTTGCTGGCTGATGACGTTGAATTTTACTCCCCCATCGTATTTACAGCACAGAAAGGTAAGGACCTCACCAAAATGTATCTTGCAGCGGCGGGCAATACTTTTAGCGAAGGGAAGGAGAACGAGAATACAGCTGTTGCATCTAACTTCAGGTACGCCAAGGAAGTGTTGAGTGGAAATCATGCAGTACTTGAATTTGAGTCGGAAGTAGATGGTAAATATGTGAATGGTGTAGACATCATCACCTGCAACAACGAAGGCAAAATCATCGAGTTTAAAGTTATGATTCGGCCTTTGCAGGCAGTGAACGCCATGCACCAGAAAATGAAAACCATGCTTGAAAAAATGCAGGCGAGTGCTTGATTGCATTTTTCTTAAAACTACCTTACTGCTGATTTCCAGTCAGTAAGTAGCTGCATAATCACGCGAATTTTCGGGTGTGGCGCCTGGACGTTTAAGTTGTTTTTCGCCAGCTTCTTTTGCTTGGCGAATGGTACGAACCTGATAGTGGATGCCGTCGCCGGCGGCGTTAACTTCAACATCACGCTGTGACGTTTCATACAGTTCAACGTTAAAGCTGTTATTTTGATCAGGTAACCAGGAGTTGCTGGTAAGAGTAATGGAGCCTTTACTGTCTAAAATAGTAAAACCGTGTTTTAGACCGTAATTTTCAGCAGTGTGTATGTGGGCCGTTAAACCTTCTGCAAAAAATACATTGTTGTGCGCAACTGCTTGCAAGGCCTGGTTGGTTCTATCCATATCAATAGACAGAGACTTTTCACACAATATGGCTTTACCTTTGTTTGCTGTTTTAATCACGAACTCGTGGTGTACATGATTTGGTAATGCGATATACACAACATCAACGGTATCGTCTTCTATTGGTCAGGCATAACCTGCAGAGCTGAGAGGGACTTACCCCGATATTCGTGACATCTCCAGACTATGATTTAATCATAGGAGAAAGTCAGATGATACGACCTGTTTCCATCGTGTCAAAGCACCCACGCCAATCGACACGCAAAGGCTTTTAGGTCGTATCATCCAAAGCGATGCCCAAGTTAATCCATACCCGCTCTAAATCGAGTAATCCGTATTTTTAAATGCCGAATATACAAAGCAGACGAGAGCAACGACGCCAACGGCAAAGATGATGTCACCAGGCACACGCATCCAAACAAACGCTTCCATCACCGGGCTGTGCATAAACTCCGCAGAGCGTGCATAAGCATAATAGTGACTGATGCTCGCATATGTTTGCCAAAGGCCCTGAGGCAATAAAGAAATAAAGGTCATCATGGCCAGGCCGATGTTTAAAGACCAAAAAGAAGTCTTAAGAAATTTCTGGTTCCACTGGCTTATGTCAGTTAACCCACGTAGACAAAAAAGCATCAATCCAATACCTAACATGCCGTAAACACCAAACAAGGCAGCATGAGCGTGGTTAGCTGTAATGTTAAGCCCTTGCATATAGTAGAGGGCAACTGGCGGGTTAAGTAGAAATCCAAATACGCCGGCACCCATCATGTTCCAAAAAAGAACCGCCATAAAAAACATAAACGGCCAATGGTAGGCGCTGGTCCACAGTGCCTGCTTTTCCATTTTGGCATGGTTATAGGCTTCAAACCCAACCACCATCAACGGAACAACTTCGAGTGCTGAAAAAGTCGCTCCCACAGCAATAATCGCTGTCGGTGTGCCACTAAAGTATAAGTGGTGGAAGGTGCCTAGAACACCACCACCAAGGAAGATAATTGTTGCGAACAAAACCATGATGGTAGCTACAGAAACGCGCAACAAGCCCATGCGCACAAATAAAATGGAAATAATTGCTGTGGCAAATACCTCAAAAATTCCTTCCACCCATAAGTGTACAACCCACCAACGCCAGTACTCCATCACACTGAGGTGCACCGTTTGCCCCCACAGCAAACCGACTCCATACAGTAGGCCGATGGCGGTCGCTGCAATAACAATCAATAACACCAGATGATTGGCCGCCTTGTCTTTTAGCGCAGGCCACAGTGCGCGCAGTACCAGTGCTACCCACAACAACAAGCCAATAAATAAATAGATTTGCCAGAACCGTCCCAGATCAACGTATTCGTAACCTTGATGGCCAAACCAAAATGCAAGCCCCAAGTCTTCGAAAAACCCATGCACGGAAAACCATTGGCCGGCGAACGAGCCAACTACAATCAGTAATAAACTTACAAACAGAAAGTTGACCCCGAAACGCTGAAACCTGGGTTCATATCCCGATAGAAGTGGCGCGACGTATAGCCCGGTCGCAAGCCACGCAACCACAATCCAAAGCACGGCCAGTTGCGTATGCCATGTCCGCGTGACAACGTAGGGTAAATAGTCTGCAAACGGCAAGCCATAGAGTCCCTGCCCTTCCACCGCATAATGGGCGGTAATAATGCCCAACAATACTTGCATCAGGAACAAGGCAGTAACCACCCAAAAGTACTTTGCAGTTGCCCGCATCGATGGCGTGATGGTCGTGTCCGCCAGACCGTCATTCTGGGCATAACCTTCTTCCGGTTCCATATCATCACGCCAATCGTCGTATTGCTTGGCGTAATACCACACAAGACCACCAATACCGAGCAACAACAATGCTACGGATACAAAGCTCCATAGAAATACACCAGGCGCAGGCGTATTCCCTACTAAGGGATCATGTGGCCAGTTACTGGTGTACGAAATTTCCTGACCAGGGCGCTGCGTAACAGCACTCCATGATGTCCAAAAAATAAAAGCAGAAAAATCATGTGCATCTTTGTAATTAAGCGTGGCATTCAAGGGGAAAGCGTATTTCCGGCGCAGCTCCAGGAACCCATCACGCCCCTCGAACAAGCCCTTATAGTGCATTGCTACTCCAGCAATGGCCTTAGCTCTGGCTGCACTAATACGGACAATGCCCGATTCGGGCATATATGTGTTGGTACGCATTTCTTTTTGAAGCTCGACCGTATAAATTTTTTCACGCAGATTGCTATCGCCAGAGATATTTAACTTGTTCTCACTAACAATCTGCTTCAGCAGCAGCTTGCCCTCACGATGCAACCAGTCCGCACTCCAGTCTGGCGCCAGATAACTTCCGTGACCCCAGATCGAACCTTGTTGCATACCCCCGATAGATTGCCATACATTTTGCCCGCGTTCGATATTTTCGCGAGAATACAAAATGGTGCCGTTAGTGGTCTGGAAGCTTTCCGGGATAGGTGGTTTTTCGTGGTAGATTTCCTGGCCGAAGTACAACAATGCCCCAAACATTACGACCATACCGGATGCCAAAACCCACCACAGCCGCCTGATAGCAAATGTCGTTCTATAAGTTTCCATAGTTCACCACTCCGTCACTTCGCGATCGAAACTGTCATCAAGAGGCCGATAGCATATAGAATTACGATATCGTGTAACCTAGTGGAATTCACTTACCCCGGTGTTGTAAGAATCCGTTGAAGAATATCCAGGGTTAGTATGAATCGTAACGTGATCAGAACCATGCAATGGATCGAAAAGATGCTAACTACCGCTCGTCATCGATTCCCTGTACCAAGTCCATAACGTCATACAGAGATTTGCATAGCGTGTAATTTGTCTCCTCCACCCTCTCGTCAGGAGGAACAATATCAGGCACCTGGAATACCTGTAAGCCCGCGGCTAGTGCTGACAATACCCCGTTCTTTGAGTCTTCCAATGCCCAACAGTTGGTAGCATTTGCTTTTAAGCGTCGTAAGCCTTCCAGGTAGGGCTCGGGATGCGGCTTGCCTGTCTTTACCTGGTCGCCACCCACCACATCCACAAAGTATTCTGCAAGGTTTGCTCGACTGAGATGTGAAATTGCGTCCGCATGGGAGCTTGATGTAATTACTATGCAAGGGATGCACAGATCACTGAGCATTAGGAGCAGTCCCAATGCACCGGTTTTGACCGGGGCGGGGCTCTCTTTCACACGTTGGTGGTACAGCTTTTGCCATTCCGCTCTTACACTATCCCACCGAAAAGCACCCCCGTAAGCATCTTCCAGAATCTCACGGGTTCTTTGCCAGGTGGTTCCAATACAGGCATGAATCGCCTGTATATCAGGAACCAGGTCGTGCATTCTGCAACTATCAGAAAAGCATTGCAGATGAATACGTTCTGTATCCAGCAGCAGGCCATCCATGTCAAACAGAACGGCTTTGGGTAGTTGGCTAACCAGCCTCTTTCACCAGCTTGTTAAGTACAAACTGTAATATGCCACCACATTGAAAGTACTCAATCTCAACATCGGTATCCAGACGCGTCATCAGCTTGTGCTGCGATTTGTCACCATTGGAGCGGGTTACGGTCAAAATCATTTCTTGTCGCGTGGTCACTTCGCTCATGCCCTCAGGCAGAGATATATCAATAATCTCGTCCCCGGTAAGTCCAATGCTATTTCGTGTTTCACCTTCAGTGAACTGCAAAGGCAATACGCCCATACCAATAAGGTTAGAGCGATGGATACGCTCAAAACTTTCCGTGATTACAGCTTTAACACCTAGCAACCGGGTACCCTTGGCTGCCCAGTCACGACTGGAACCGGTGCCGTATTCCTTACCGGCAAATACCACCAGCGGAATCTCTTCTCCTGCATAACGCATGGCAGCATCGTAAATACTGAGCTGTTCGCCACTTGATATATGTTTGGTATATCCGCCCTCAACACCCTGCACCATCTCATTTTTAATGCGGGTATTTGCAAAAGTACCACGCATCATTACCTCGTGATTGCCTCGGCGAGAACCATAAGAATTAAAATCCGAGACATTAACCGCATTCTGCTGTAAGTATTCACCTGCTGGGCTGTCGGCCTGTATCGCACCGGCAGGTGAAATATGGTCGGTAGTCACTGAGTCGCCCAACAAGGCCAGTATTCGAGCGCCACTTACGGCAACCGGTTGGTCCAGCTGTTCTCCAACACTAAAAAACGGGGGTTGTTTAATGTAAGTGGATTCAGCCCAGCCATAGGTACCGCTGGTTTCGGTTTCTATTGCACGCCAGGATTCCGGACCGGTAAAGACATCCGCATACTGACGATCGAACATTTCCACAGAGACCCCGGCCACCGCATCTGCTATTTCTTTATTTGAGGGCCAGATATCTTTCAGGAATACATCGTTTCCGTCTTTGTCCTGCGCAATGGCATCTTCTGCCAGGTTTATACGGGTAGTGCCAGCCAGAGCATATGCAACAACCAGCGGGGGGCTAGCCAGCCAGTTGGTACGAATTTCCTGGTGTACTCGCCCCTCAAAATTTCTGTTACCTGAAAGAACCGAAGCAACCACAAGATTGCCCTCGGTAATGGCTTTGGATACTTCGTCTGGCAGCGGGCCAGAATTACCTATACAGGTAGTGCAACCGTAACCTACCAGATTAAAACCCTGTGCATTCAGACTGTCCTGCAATCCTGCAGCTTCGAGATATTCGGTAACCACTTTGGAACCAGGCGCCAATGAAGTCTTCACCCAGGGTTTCACTCTAATACCCTTTTCCAGTGCTTTCTGTGCAACAAGACCAGCGGCCAGCATGACCGCCGGGTTTGAAGTATTGGTACAGGATGTGATAGCAGCCAGTACGACAGAACCATGTCCCAGTTCGTAATCACCTACCTTGATAGAAATGTCTTTTGTAGCTGCGCGCCCTTCAAGTTCCAGCGCTGCATCAAATGCAGATTTCATGTCAACCATCGAGACTCGGTCCTGGGGCCGCTTGGGACCAGCCAGACTAGGTACCACCTCAGACAAATCCAGCCCAAGCGTGGTGGTAAACACGGGATCAGGAGACTCGGAATCTCGCCACATACCCTGTGCTTTACAATACGCTTCCACCAGCTTTACGGTCTCTGTAGGCCGACCGGACAGCTTAAGATACTTAACTGTTTCACTGTCAATAGGGAAAAACCCACAGGTAGCACCATATTCAGGCGCCATATTTGCGATGGTTGCCCTGTCTGCCAGCGACAAGTGATCAAGTGCTGGACCATAAAACTCTACAAACTTGCCAACAACTCCATGCTTGCGCAACATTTCTACAACAAGCAAAACTATGTCAGTCGCGGTAATACCTTCGTTCGCTTTGCCCGTTAATTTAAAACCCACCACATCAGGAATGAGCATGGAAACCGGCTGACCCAGCATGGCAGCTTCTGCTTCAATACCCCCAACCCCCCAGCCCAGCACACCCAGGCCATTTATCATGGTGGTATGGCTATCTGTACCTACCAGAGTATCGGGATATGCAATGGTCTTGCCATCTTCCTCTTTGGTCCACACAGAGCGTGCCAGATATTCCAGATTAACCTGGTGACAAATGCCCGTGCCCGGAGGTACTACCCGAAAATTATCAAAGGCGTTCTGCCCCCAGCGCAAAAACCGGTATCGCTCCTGATTACGTTCCATCTCCTTTTCGACATTGGCTTCGAAAGCCGATTCATTGCCAAAATAATCGACCATCACAGAATGATCTACTACCAGATCAACGGGAGAAAGCGGGTTGATAATGTCTGCAGGGAATCCGGCATCTACTACTACACTGCGCATGGCGGCCAGATCGGCAACGCCCGGCACACCTGTGAAATCCTGCATAAGCACGCGTGCGGGTCGATAGGAAATTTCTTCGGCCTCTGGCGGGTTTTGTGTCCAGCCACCGATGCACTTTATATCTTCAATTTTTACTGTGTTGTTATCTTCATAACGTAACAGATTCTCCAGCAAGACTTTCAAAGACATTGGAAGCCGGCTGATATCCCCTATACCGCTCTTCTCGGCCTCGGGAAGACTGAAATAATCATAATCCTTATCACCAACAGTAAGGGTTCTGCGACATTTAAAGCTGTCTATGCTCATTGATAAGAATCTCCATTATTGCATCCGGGATAAGTGTTTCCGGAAAGCTTCTTTTTCGTATTAAAACCGGGGTGCGTATTTTGCCTGAATTATGGCTACAGCCCAAGTGTTATGCGGTACTACTCTCAAGTTTAGCGACTTACAGGCGCTCCAGAGGTGGCATTTCTTCGCTTTTCGCTCGATAAAGTGCATTTCCGCAGCGCCAACAAAAGGAGGCCTCTTCGCGGTGGCCCTCTGCAGAACACTCTGGACAGGTATGGGTATTGGCACGTCTTCTTGCAGCTTCACCCAATTCGAGGGTGATTATACCCGTGGGTACCGCGATAACCCCATAACCCATAATCATAACCAGGCTGGCCACTATCTGGCCTAGCACCGTATGCGGTGTTAAATCACCATATCCTACGGTTGTAAGAGTGACTATTGCCCAGTAAATGCTGCGTGGAATGCTGGTAAAGCCATTTGCTCCACCTTCAATAAGGTACATCAGCGAGCCGAATACCACCACCATGGTCAGGACGGTACAGATAAATACGGTAATTTTACGTCGGCTCGCAAGCAGCGCACTTATTAGCTGATCTGCTTCGCCCACATATCGTACCAGACGAAAGACCCTGAACACCCTTAAAACCCTTAAAACACGAATAACCAGTAAATGTTGGGCGCCTGGGAAGATCAAACTAAGAAAAGTAGGCAAGATACCTAACAAATCAACTATCCCATAAAAGCTGGTAGCATAGAGGCGGGTATTGTTAATACACCACAGGCGCAGGGCGTATTCAACGGTAAACAGGATGGTGAAAAACCATTCGATACGATATAGCCAGACGCCCCAATCCAGATGAACAACTGCAATAGTGTCCAGAAATACAGCGCCGATACTGGCCAGAATACATAGTATCAGGACAACATCAAAAAACCGGCCCCAGTAAGTCTCGGCTTCAAATATTACTATACGAATCTGATCCCTAAGGGACATAGAACAACTTAACCACTGCATAGCTCTCTTTTGGCAACAAATACGCAATGTCGGGTCAAAATAACATTGCACTACCTATCCTGCTGGTTCAGAATCATACCATGCCTTGGCTAGGCAGAGTGGCCGACAGGGCACCCTAACAGTGTGGAGCAACTATGCAATGGGATGCTACCGAACTGCAATATTAGTTCTCTTGTGTGCTGGATTTAACGTACAGGTTAACGCGGATTCTGCGGCATACAGTTTTGACGAAGCAAAAGACTATCTGGCTCCGGCCTCTCTGTGGCCGGCCTGGCAGCATATTGTCGATCAACACCGTCTTGTCCAACAGCCAAACATTCAAACCTGTAGTGCGCCAGATGCAAAATCCGAAGCCAACAAAAGCATTTGCAATAGCCGCCAGCTGGCATTAGCGCATATTATTAGCAAAGGTAAGGAACTGCCGAACCGAAAAAAACTGCAACTGGTTAACAGATTTGTAAACAAACGCAGGTATCGTCGCGATCGACGCTCAAACTCGAATGAACTGGTTTTAGGCAACAAGAGCACACGCAACAACTGGGTTTCATTATCTACATTCTTAAAGCGGGGTGGTGATTGTGAGGATTTTGCCTCTGCAAAATATTTTATTCTTAGAGAAATGGGTTTCAAGAGCGAGAACCTTCGCATAGTTGTTGGTTGGAACCGCAGAGAACATGCCTACCATGCAAGGCTGGCTGTCAGGCTCGACAAAAAAACAGTATGGCTAGAAAATGACAACTCCGTAAGCCGTTCAACAAAACACTCATCATTCCGTTTTGTGTATTCATTAAATGAAGAAAATATCTGGGATCATAGTGGTTCTGAAAACAGCAGTTCAATATAAGAGGAAATTTAAATGAAAAAAACACTTTTACTATGTATCGGTCTGTTTAGTGGCGCTGCCTTGGCAGGACCGCAAGATACCAACAGCGTGCAGACACGCAGCCTGGAAGTTTTAGAACGCATTGGTCATATCGAACGTATTGACGTGACAGCGCCTGTCGACATCGTGGAAGACGGGTACAATGATAAGGACGTGATGCGTATTCTGGCTGAAGGCGAAACAATCGAAATCAAGACTGCCGAAGAGAAGTAACTACTTGCAGCGCCCGTACTCCACATAAATGGAGTCGCCTGTCTGTTCAACAGGACTGGAGTTAAATGTCCAGCCGCCAATAGATGAGCGAGTAAAACGCAGTGTGCCTGTGTTAAGTACCAGCATTTCAGAGGGCGGTGTATTAACGCAGCTGAAACCTTTTTCCAGGTTAGCAGCCACGGGATGGCATTGCAGCTCAATGCTCATGTCTTTGGCATCGGTCATGGTCAGAAATACAGTGTTGGGAGCATGGGTTTCTCCGGTTAACATTTTCTTGAATACCAGGTTTTCTTCCAGTCTGAATTTGCCACGGGTGAACAATGCGGCTCGATAGCCTTCTGTACCTGCATCGTTGTGAAAGCCTCCGGTATCTATAGCGTCACACTCCAGATTCCAGCTATCAAAAGCCGATAAGGAAGAGTACGGGATAATGCTGCCCCATGTGAGAATAATTAAAAGTACAAATTTTGGATGCATCAAAGTTGCCTCCATCAGGCACAGAAGTAAGTGTACAATTCAGGATGAGTGTATTGAATAACGTCCGGACAAAGCAAGGGAGAAAGCAAACGCCCAATCGAATTACAACGCAGCTTGTAGTAGCGAGCACGTTTTTTCTTTTTGCCCATATTACTTTTGCCTCCGTACAGGACCACATCTGGTGCAGTTACGATTCTGGCTCCTTTCAAATCATCAGCGACCTGAAACCAGAACGTGCAGTTCAACTGCATAGTTTTCTTGAACGGTTCAAATTGGCCGCACAGCTTGCACTTGGCCTACAGGATATAAAGCTACCTGAACAGGTCAAAATAATAGCCTTTCGAAGCCAGCGTGATTTCCAGACGCTAACACAAACCAGAAAGTACGTTGGGTTTATGCAGCCATCTTTGGGGCAATCTACTCTTGTGCTTGGTGCGTCGAAACCCAGTACGCTAAGAAACCAGGTTGCCGCACATGAGTATGTACACTATCTAATGCGAAAAACCAGCAAGGCATTCCGCCCCATGTGGTACGAGGAGGGAATGGCGGGATATCTCTCTACCCTGCGCGTGAGCCGCAGAGGGATGATTCTGGGCGAAGTGCCAAACAACCTGTTTAAGAAAGTTCTCCCACGTAAAATAGATATCAAACAATTGCTCTCCGAAAACTCCCAGGCTGGCTGGGGGCAAAAAAAAACAGGCCGCTTCTACCGGGAAGCATGGCTCCTGGTACATTACCTGAAACACGGCCCCCATTCACCGGAGCAGCTATCCAACTTCATCCAACAGCTAAGCGATGGGGTTGAGAGCCAAATTGCATTCTTAAATGCTTTTAATACCAGCTTCAAAAGTATGCAGAAATCTCTACAGGTATACGCCCAACGTCCCCGCCCTGCATACACAACGCTGGCGTTCACACCGCCTTCTGCCATATCTACATCAGCTCCACATTGTCTGAGTCCTTATGAGGTGCGTCATACCCTTGGTAGCGCACTGCAGTCACACAATCCAAATTGGGCAACCGAGATGTTCCTGTTACAGCTTGCTCAACATCCAGAAGACTTACCTGCCCTGACACATCTCTCGGAAATTTACGCGTCCCAGGGAAATACTGTAAAGGCCACGTTAATAGCCGAGGACGCCCTGGCGAAATATCCTGACCAGGCATCAAGCCAGATACAAAGCGCCAATATGCTTGTGAGCAGCTGTCTGTCAAATAGATCTGTAGAGTGTTTTGAAAAGCTAAAACGTGCACAAACACTCTATCGCAAAGCCTTAAGAGCCAATTCGGATCGCATTGACGGGGTATTTGGTATGGGAATGACTCAGCTATTTCTGGGTAGACCTGGAGAAGCGCTAAAGTATTTTCAGGTAGCTTATCTTAAAGCACCATGGGCTCCTATTTTAAACTTTTACCTGGGTGAAACCTATCGCGAGGTGGGCGACCAACGAAATGCGCGTCTGTATTTGTCCAGGGCAAATTATTGGGCGGTACAGCCTGGTATTCAACGTTTGTCCATCCAGGCTTATTCTCTTCTGGAAAAATAAAAGCGGTCCGGGTTCGCCTTCCACGGAGGAGGGGGGTTGACGAAAACGAACCCGACCACTTCTATTCTAAACGCCCTAATGCACATCAACCTTGATATTGCGTGGTAAAACTTCTTCGCGTTTCAGAAGCTCCAGATATAAGACTCCATTCTCTGTACGTGCTGAAATCTGGGTTTCATCTGCGTCTTCAGGCAGCCTAAAACTTCTGGCAAAGGCACCGTAATTGCGCTCCACACGATGTGTTGTACTTCGGGCTTCATTATCTCCAACATGTTTAATCTTTCGCTCGCCGGACACCGTTAAGATTCCGTCTTTTACATTCACATCAATTTCTTTAGGTGCCACAGCGGGAACTTCCATATCAATGGTGTAACTGTTACCCGTCTCCCTAATGTCTACCAGGGGATGCCATGGACTGTCGCGCTCAACATGCCGGTAATTCGCATGGTCAATTCCTCTACCAAATAGTCCTTCAAAATCTCTGACTGGGTTCCATCTAACTACGCTCATCTCATCTTCTCCTGATATCTTATAAAGATTTACTGTAAGGTCATTAACCTTTCCATAGCTATAATGTGGAGGCGGTTTTCTCCATTAAAAGGACTTGATAAATTACAAACCGTCCCAACAGCAGCGGCTTTTTCTGCAATTATTTACAGAGTGCGCTATAAATACACATTGCTTCATCATTCAGAAAACTTTGGGAGGCCGGTAATACTACCGGGTAGTAAATGAAAATTAGTAGACGTAGCTTTCTTGCAAGTGGTGCACTTGTTACTGGAAGCGGATTATCTTTAACTTCCTGCGCCACAAACCCTGTTAACTCACCCGAATTCAATACTTTTCAACATGGTGTAGCCAGCGGTGACCCCTTAGCTGACAGGGTAATACTGTGGACACGGATTACGCCCGAGAAACCTGACCTGCAATCTGTGGAAGTACAATGGCGGGTATATACAGATAAAAGAGGACTTGAACTGGCCAAACAGGGCACTCTGCTTACGGGCGCGGCGCGAGACTTTACAGTAAAACTGGATGCTATCGGTCTGGAGCCTGAGCAGGATTACTATTATCAGTTTGAAGCGCTTGGACACATCTCGCCTATGGGGCGCACCCACACGCTTAGTGATACAACCCTGGATGAATTGAATCTGGCTGTAGTCTCATGCGCGAATTACATCTATGGGCATTTTAATGTGTACGAGTCCGTTGCCGGGAATGATGACCTGGACGTCGTGATATTTCTTGGAGACTACCTCTATGAATATGCCAACAGCCCGGCAAAAAAGACGCCCAAAATTCGACTACATATTCCGGATCATGAAATAACCGTACTGGATGACTACCGACAACGGCATGCCCAATACAAAACAGACACCCAGTTACAGGCCGCCCATGCCCGCCACCCTTTCATTGCAGTATGGGATGACCATGAAAGTGCCAATAATAGCTGGAAAACCGGCGCGCAGAACCACAACCCGGAATTAGATGAGGGTACCTGGTCTGATCGTAAGCGCGCCGCTATTCGAGCCTATTTTGAATGGATGCCTATACGGGCCTTTCCCGAAAATCCCGCCTCACGTATCTACCGCAGTTTTGCCTTTGGTGATCTGGTTGATCTGATGATGCTCGATACACGCCTGGAAGGTCGCAGCGAACAGGCAGCAGCAGATGCATCCATCGACAGCCTGGATGACCCTGCAAAGCGCATTCTAAGTGACCAGCAGACAAAATGGCTGGAAGGCGAGCTGGTGGATTCCCAACAACGTAAAACACAATGGCGTTTGATAGGGCAGCAGGTCATGTTCGGACAACTGATCGTAGATAATACCGTACTTAACATGGATCAATGGGACGGTTATCCTGGCAGCCGGACAAAAGTGCTGGACATAATTGAAGACAACAATATAGACAATGTTGCGATTCTTACGGGGGACATTCACAGCTCATGGGCCATGGATATTTCCAGGGATCCATTCGCAGAAAACCCAAAGCCACTCGCAGTAGAATTTGTCACACCGTCTGTAACTTCACCTGCGGTGACGGACCCTGTTGAAGCCAAAGAACGTGCAGACGGCGTAAAAAAGGCGCTTCCACATTTACATTTTGTCGATTTGAACCTGCACGGTTACATATCCATTTCCATAAACAGAGAGCGAATAAAGTCTAGCTGGATATTTGTCGATACAGTACTTTCGACGAACTACAGGGAATATACCGCAGCCACGCTTATCTGTGATTCAGGCAGCGCTCGACTTCGGCAAGCCTGAGGACTATCTCGCTGTCTGGAAGAAACGAAGCCTTGAAGCTGTTGTTTATCAGTACCAGAAGATCTGGTTTTTCTAAATGCAAGGCTTGTGCAATCTGCAGATAATTCTCATTAAGATAGCCGCCGAAGTAAGCTGGATCATCGGAGTTTATGGTAACCATTAAACCCTTATCCAGCATAGTTTTAAGCGGGTGTTTTGCAAGCTGGTCAACGACCCCAAGGCTGAGATTGGACAGCGGGCAAACAGTAAGCGGTATACCTGCATTCACGAGGTAGCTTACCAGCTCAGCATCTTCCAATGCTCGATTACCATGATCAATGCGGGTTACCTGCAATAACTTCAATGCTTGCCACACATATTCCGGTGGGCCCTCTTCACCTGCATGCGCCACCCGCTTAAGACCCAGTGCGTGTGCTGCTTCAAAGACGCGCTGGAATTTCTCCGGTGGATGCCCCAGCTCGGAAGAATCCAGACCAACGCCATGAATCAGATCCAGATAAGGCATAGCCGAGTCAAGAGTAGCGAAAGCACTGGCTTCATCCAGATGACGCAAAAAACTCATAATAAGACGAGAGCTAATTGAGTACCGGGTTTGTGCATTCTGCAATGCCCGGCTAATACCCTTAACCACACTACCAAAATCTACACCACGATCCGTGTGGGCCTGGGGATCAAAGAATATTTCACAGTGCACAATATTGTTTTTGTGGCACTGCTCTATATATTCCCAGGTAAGGTCATAAAAATCCTGCTCCACTATCAAGACGGCCATGCCCTGATAATAGATATCCAGAAACTCCTGCAGGTTAGAAAATTTATACGCACTACGAATATCTTGCACAGATTTGAAAGGAATCGACACACCGTTTCGCTGTGCCAGCCCGAACATAAGTTCAGGCTCAAGACTACCTTCGATATGCAGATGTAACTCTGCCTTGGGCAGACGAGCTATCCATTGTGAAATTTCCAAGGTTCTAGTACCCCACCGCCGCGCCATTAGTTCGGGGGTCACTTTTCCCATGCAGCTCATTACCCACTCGCATAATCGAGTTCGCCCAACCAAGCTCATCAACGGGAGTCATTTCCACGTGGCCCTTAACCTTAAGAATACCAAGGGTGTCTGGAGACAAGCCGTGCCTTTCATAGAGTACTTCGTCTGGTATCCATTGATGGTGAAAGCGAGGCGCACTTACGGCTGCCCCCAAACCCATACCGTGCTCTAACACATTAAGAATGACCTGCAATACCGTGGTAATTATTTTACTACCACCCGGTGAACCTGTTACCAGTATCGGCTTACTGTTCTTGACAACAATTGTAGGAGACATAGAACTTAACATGCGTTTACCAGGCTCGATCGCATTGGCATCCCGGCCAATTAGACCGAAGGAGTTAGGGGTGTTTGGCTTAATGGAAAAATCATCCATCTCGTTATTCAACAAAAAGCCTGCACCTGTTGCCACAATTTTTGAGCCATAGCTCAAATTTAAGGTTGTAGTATACGAAACCGCGTTACCTTCCTTATCCATGGTGGACAAATGGGTTGTCTGCGTACTTTCATTAGCCCATTGGCCATGGCCAATTTCCGAGCTGCGGCTGGAGTGTTTCGCATCAAAATCCAAAAAGCGATCGCTTGCATACTGCTTTGAAATTAGCTTGCTCACGGGCACCGAATAATAATCAGCATCACCCAGGTGTTCGGCGCGATCTGCAAACGCCCGGCGTTCAGCTTCAATTATCCTGTGCACTGTACTGGCTGCGCCAAAACCTGCCGTTTTTAGATCATAGGGTTCCAACATATTCAACATCTGAACAATTAGCACACCTCCAGAAGAGGGTGGTCCCATAGAATAGATATCATAGCCCTTGTACGTTCCATGAATGGGCTCACGCCACACAGAGCGGTAAGCGGCAAGATCTTCATGGGTAATCAAACCGTTTCCGGCTCGCATCTCCTTTACCAGCAGATCCGCTGTTTTCCCCTTATAAAACCCATCACGCCCATGCCTGGATATCCTACGCAGAGTTTTTGCCAAATCTGGCTGCTTCCAGACATCTCCAGGCTGGTACTCAGTACCATCGCTACGGGTGAATTTACTCAAGGTAGCTGCGTGCGCTCTGAAAACTTCAAGATACGTTCCAAATGAATGCGCAAGATTATAGTCAAGCCGAAAGCCGTTCTCCGCCAGTTCAATAGCAGGTGCAATGACTTTCTCTCGCTTCATGGTACCGTAGCTTGCTAACACTTCCAGCAAACCGGCCACCGATCCGGGAACACCTGAAGCCAGATGAGAAAGCGTTGAAAGGTTGTCAATCACATTGCCGTTAGCATCCAGATACATATCCCTACCGGCAGTTGCGGGTGCTTTTTCGCGATGGTCATTGGTTACGACCTTGCCATTGGCCAAATGAATTACCATAAAACCACCACCACCGAGGTTCCCGGCCGCAGGATGCGTAACAGCTAATGCAAAGGCCGTGGCAATAGCAGCATCAACAGCATTGCCCCCAGCCAGCATAATTTCACTACCCACTTCAGATGCGATCATGGAGTGAGATACCACCATGCCGTTGGTTGCAGGCACAATTTCGTGTTCGTAGGCATGTACGCCAATAGTCACAGGCAAGCTGGCTAGACAGACAACAAAAAAAACGGTCATTACTCGATACATATTAGTCGATGCCAATCACACCCTCTCGTCGCGGGTCAACCCCACCTTCGAGATGTCCTTCTTTTCGTCGAATGACAACGCTTAATCCGGAATTTTCTCCTCTAGTGTCATCCACCTCGAATCCAAAAGCTCTAAGGTAGTTAACCAGTTCCTCGGAATTGGTATCGTTCTCAACCCGCACCACGTCCCTGCGCGCAACCATGTTAGGCAGGGCAACGGATTGTTGCGCACTGAGCCCCCAATCCAGTACACCAATAAGTGACTTGGCGGTGTATGCAATTATATTATTGCCACCGGGAGAACCAGTCGCCATCAGGAATGCACCTTTTTCGTCCAACACAATAGTTGGTGACATGGAAGATCGTGGGCGTTTACCGGGTGCTACAGCATTAGCAACCGGGCGTCCTTCGTCGTCCACCGGCTTAAAGGAAAAATCCGTTAGCTGATTGTTAAGAAACATCCCACCCACCATACGCATGGAACCAAATACACTTTCAACGGTAGCGGTCA
>Ga0256847_1000845_pt1 | contig 17376 bp, 15 predicted proteins | sample TeddybearmetaG_FD_189099 | JGI IMG/M metagenome (GOLD analysis project Ga0256847, IMG submission 189099) | Hydrothermal vent microbial communities from East Pacific Rise, Pacific Ocean - Teddybear | ecosystem: Environmental > Aquatic > Marine > Hydrothermal vents | place: Pacific Ocean: East... | reverse complement strand
CAGTTTTTCCAATTAAATAAACAAATTCACCTTTTTTAATTTCAATATTTACATCAGATAAAATTAGGTTATCGCGTTGAAAAATGGATGCATTTTTTAATTGTAAAATAGTCTCACTCATAGTCGCTGGTTGTCTTGCAACGAAATTAAGCTATTTATTAAAAATCTCATAGTATAGTTTGTATATTTTTTTTGAATTTATCTACCATTCGATACGATTGTTTACAATCACTCAGTGTACACATTAATTGTTTACTGAGTGATTTTTGCTTTAGAAAAAATAGTATCGAAGTAAATACAAACATTAAATTATAAATATCACCACCTTTTCTCATCTCGAAACTTTTAGGTAGTAGATGTGACTATAAAGAACATTTACAATCTTTTAACAAAATGTTTATAATCACTGTATAATTAACCGCTTTTTGTTTCGTTATAGCATTAAGGAATACTTTATTTTTGATTCAAATCGTAACCTACAATTTATGCAAAAGTACCTCACTACCTGTGTTATTGCCCTTATTACCCTTTTTTCTTTCGCGCAACAAACGGCAGTCTTTACAAACGACTTTGTTGAGTATCAACAGGCATTAGAATTATATAATAATAAACAATACTTAGCTGCACAAGCAATTTTTTCGAAGGTAAAACGAACAGCCGACGATGAAACTATTAAAGGCGATTGTATGTATTATATTGCTAATTGTGCTGTTCGATTAAATCAACAGGGTGCCGATGGTCTTATGGAAGATTTTGTAACACAATACCCTACAAGTATAAAACGTAATAGCGCCTTTTTAGATGTTGCAAACTATTATTTTGCAAATGCTAAATATTCGTATGCCCGAAAATGGTATGATAAAGTCGATGAGGGAAGTATTGGAAACAGCCAGCTTAATCAATATTACTTTAATAATGGCTATGCCTATTTTAAGAACAAGCGTTATAATGAGGCTAAAAAGTATTTTAATAAAGTTGAAAACACTTCAGTTTATGGTTCGCAAGCAAATTATTATTTGGGCTATATCGCTTATGAAAATGATGATTACAACGAGGCAAACGATCGTTTTGATGAAGTAAAGGATGACGAACAGTATGCTGGCGACCTTTCCTATTATCAGGCTGATATGAATTTTAAATTGGGTGATTTCCAAAAAGCAATCGATTTGGGGAAAGAGCAGTTCGATTCTTCGAGTTCGCGCGAACGCTCTGAGCTTTCGAAAATTATAGGTGAGAGTTATTTTAATCTCGAGAAATACGAAGAAGCCATTCCGTATCTAAAAGAATATAAAGGCAAAAGAGGGCGATGGAATAACACCGATTATTATCAATTAGGCTACGCTTATTATAAGCAAAATGATTTTGAATCGGCTATTTCTGAATTTAATAAAATAATTGATGGAGAGAACGACGTTGCACAAAATGCGTATTATCATTTAGCAAAATCGTATTTAGAAGTCAATAAAAAACAACAAGCATTAAACGCTTTTAAAAATGCTTCCGAAATGAATTTTAGCGAAGAAATTAAAGAAGATGCTTGGCTTAATTATGCAAAAATTAGTTATGAAATTGGCAACTCCTACCAAAGCGTTCCGCAGGTATTAACTTCATACCTAGACGCATATCCAAAAACCGACAATAAAACAGAGATAGAAAGTTTATTAATCGATTCGTACATTACTTCAAAAAATTATAAAGAAGCCCTAGTCTTACTTGAAAAAAACAAATCATTCGAGCATAAATTAGCCTATCAAAAAGTGGCTTTTTATAGAGGAATCGAATTGTATAATGAGAGCGATTATAAAGAAGCAATGAGTTATTTTAACAAGTCGTTGAAAGAACCTCGTGATGCTTCTTTTACTGCTAGAGCAACATATTGGAAAGCAGAATGTGATTATTTACTTACTAATTTTTCGGAAGCATTAATTGGATTTAAACAGTTTTTACAACTTCCCGAAAATGAAAGTACTAGTGAAGCTACAAATATTAATTACAATGTAGGATATACCTATTTTAAGTTAAAAGAGTATGAGCAAGCCATACAAATATTTCAAGATTTTGTAGTCAATAGCAGTGATAATCAGCGAAGTAATGATGCGTATTTGCGATTGGGAGATAGTTATTTTGTGACGAGTAAATACTGGCCCGCTATGGAAAATTATAACAAAGCTATTGACGGTGGCGTGAGTGATAGCGACTATGCCGAGTTTCAAAAAGCAATTAGTTACGGTTTTGTCGATAGAAGCGCCCAAAAAATTGAAGCACTGCAATCATTTGTAAATAAATACAATAAATCGGTTTATAGAGATGATGCTTTATATGAACTTGGAAACACGTACTTAGCACAAAATAATACTGAAAAGGCAATTCTAACTTACGATAGATTATTAACTGAAACACCTAGGAGTAGTTATATTTCGAAGTCACTTTTAAAGAAAGCACTTATTTATGATAATACAAACCGAACTCAAAATGCCTTAAATTTATTTAAACGAGTTGCGAACGAATTTCCTTCCACGCCTGAAGCATTGCAAGCGGTTTCTTCAGCAAAAATTATTTATATCGATTTAGGACAAGTAGATGAGTATGCGCAATGGGTTAGCACCTTAGATTTTGTTGAAATAGCAGACTCCGAGCTAGATGATGCATCCTATCAAGCTGCCGAAAATCAGTTTTTAGCAAACAAAACAACACAAGCAATTACGCGTTTTGAAAAATATTTAAGCGATTTTCCAAATGGGCGCCATGCCTTACAAGCTAATTTTTATTTGGCTCAGTTGTATTTTGCTAATGATGAATTTTCGAGAACAATTTCACTATATACCTTTGTAGTAGATAAACAAAGAAACGAATTTACCGAGCAGGCACTCGCAAGACTTTCGCAGGTTTATTTAGAGGAAAATGATTATAACAACGCTAAAAAGTATTTAGTACGCCTTGAAATTGAAGCCGACTTTCCGCAAAATATAATATTTGCACAGTCAAATATCATGAAAACAAGCTACGAGCTTGAGCAATATGCCGAAGCTGTTATCTATGCAGAGAAAGTGTTAGAAAACACTAAAATTGATAATAATGTAAAAAGCGATGCACAAGTTATTATTGCCCGTTCGGCGATGAAAACTGGAGACGAAGGCCGCGCTAAAACTGCATATGAAGAAGTTTCGAAAATTGCAACAGGCATACTTGCGGCAGAAGCTTTGTACTTCGAAGCCTATTTTAATAACAAAGAAGGTCTTTATGAAGCTTCAAATATTGTAGTACAAAAATTGGCAAAAGATTTTTCAGGTTATAAGTTATTTGGTTCTAAAGGATTGGTTTTAATGGCTAAGAATTTTTATGCGCTCGACGATGCGTATCAAGCAACGTATATTTTAGAAAGTGTTATTCAAAATTTCACAGATTTTCCAGAAGTTGTAGAAGAAGCCCAAACCGAGCTTTCAAAAATAAAAGAAGCCGAAGCCAAAACAAATTCATCGGTAGAAACCGACGACAAAAACTAAAGCCCACAATCATCAATTCAAAAAAAAATATGATTAACAATCGTTTATATAAAATAGCTAACCATAATTTAAAAGAAGGAAACTATAGATTGAAGTCAAATCTAGCTTTAATTACCTTCATGTTTTTGCTAGTTAGTTTCTCGAACTATGCACAGGAAGATAACGACCTTGGCACCGAAGTTGTAAATGTAGTAAAGCCTTACACACCAACAATTTCTGATGCTTTTAAGGTAAAAGAAACACCTTCTCTTAACGATTCGATTAACACCAATAAAAAAGACGTAAAATACAGTATTTTTTCGGTGCCTGTTGCGTCTACTTTTATACCAGCAAAAGGAAAAGCCACAGACTTGCAAAAAGAAAGAGCTGTAAAATTATATGATAATTATGCAACTTTAGGCTTCGGAAATTATACATCTGTTTTAGCCGAATTTTACACTAATTTTCAAATAAGTAGAACCGATAATTTCGGACTCTTCTTAAGACATAATTCGTCTCAAGGTGGGATTGATAATATACGTTTAGACGATAAATATTACGATACGCGATTAGATGGAAATTACACGAGTATACAACGCGACATGTCTTTTTCACTACAAGCAGGTATCGAACATCAAGTTTTTAATTGGTATGGTTTTGATGGATTATTTGCTTTAACTGAAGATGATTTTGTTAACGAACAAGATGTGCAACAAACTTATTTTAGTGGTTATGTTGGAGGGGATATTAGTTTAGACGATTCCTTTTTTGAAGGAGGATCTGCAACAATTCGTTATTTAGGCGATGCGTATTCATCATCTGAGTTTAATTTAAAAGTAGCACCAAAATTTTCGTTTCCTCTAACAGATTTTACACTAAAAATTGAAGGCGATATCGATTACCTTATGGGAACTTTTAAACCAAATGATTATTCAGTATTAGATATTAAATACAGCTATTTAAACCTAGGCATTAACCCTTCTATAAATTATGTAAATGATGATTTAACACTGTCACTAGGCGTCGGAGCCTATGTTTCTTTAGATTCTGAAAATAGCGAAACCGATTTCTTTTTATACCCAAAAATTAATGCCTCATATCGTTTAGTTGATGAGTTGTTAATTGCCTATGGAGGTGTTGAAGGAACCTTAAAACAAAATTCGTTTTATAGTTTTAAAGAAGAAAATCCATATATCGCTCCTGGTGTAAGTATTGCTCCTACAAGCGAGTTGTATAAAGGCTTTGTTGGTTTAAAAGGAAAGCTTTCAAATTCGGTTGCTTATAATGTTAGAGCCTCTTATGGTAAAGAAGACAACAAAGCACTTTTTAGATCAATTCCACCTGGTGGATTCCCAAATACATTTGAAGATTTTTCATACGGAAACTTTTTTGTAACGCGTTACGACGATATAAATACTTTGTCTGTTTTTGGGGAACTTCAAGTAAAAGTATCCGATAATTTTTCATTTGGGTTAAACGGAACATTCTATAGCTATAATACAGATAACGAACTTGAAGCATGGAATTTGCCACAATATGAAGCCTCTGTCTTTTCGGACTTTAGTATTACTGAAAAATTTTATGGAGGTGTTTCTATATTTTTCGTGGGCGAACGAAAAGATCTTCTTATTGATGCCTTCGAGTTTTTTAATACTGAAGCTTCAATCGTAAGCTTAGATAGTTATATAGATGCTAATGTGCATCTTGGATATAAACACAATGAACGGCTTTCATTTTTTGTTAAAGGAATTAATTTGCTTGGCGACGATTATCAAAAATGGTTAAACTATCCTGTATTAGGTATTCAAGCAATTTTAGGTGCAACCTATAAATTTGATTGGTAATAATCTACTTCTACCACTTGTGTTCAATTGATAATAGATAAGGCAATAATCGCTTCCATTTTCATTATTTTTTGCAATACTGCTATAGTCATGATTTATATTGAAAACAGTTATTGTAATAGTTATTCCGTACCTTTATTGTAATAAAATTTCAGCAATAACAATAAAAAAATTATACATATGAAACCTTTAAATAGAATAGGACTTGATGCCAAAAAAAGCAAAGAACTAGCAACTTTATTAAATGATTTATTAGCTAATTATTCAATTTTTTATCAAAATGTAAGAGGCTATCACTGGAACGTAAAAGGTGAAAACTTTTTTGAGTTACACCTTAAATTTGAAGAACTTTATAACGATTTGTTTATAAAAATTGATGATGTAGCAGAGCGTATTTTAACCCTCGGGCATAAGCCAAATCATGCTTTTACCGATTATATTTCTCAAGCAACAATTAAAGAAACCAACGAAGTTAATAACGGTTTAAAAGCTGTTGCAGAAATTTTAGAAGTTTTTAAATTATTACTTACTAAACAACGACATATTCTTAACTTAGCTTCCGAAATTGATGATGAAGGTACAAATGCGCAAATGAGTGATTATATTCGTGAGCAAGAAAAACTTGTGTGGATGTACTCTGCGTACTTAAATAAATAATTTAATAAACATGAAAAAAATCACAACCTTATTTTTAATAGTAATGGTGCTTTTTGCTTGTTCTTCGGAAAAGAAAAAAGTAGATGTGCTTATTAAAAACGCAACTATTTATACAGTTAACGAATCTTTTGAAACCACTGAAGCTTTTGTAATTAAAGATGGAAAAATTCTTGACATAGGCACTTTAAAAGAAATTGAAGCTACTTATGAAAGCGATGAGATTGTAGATGCTGAAGGCGGATATATTTATCCCGGACTAATCGATGCGCATTGTCATTTTTACGGCTTGGGTTTAAATCAGCAAGTAGTAAACCTTGTTGGTACCACAAGTTTCGACGAAGTTCTGGAGCGTGTAATCGCTTTTCAGAATAAAAAGAAATCCTCATTTATTACTGGGAGAGGTTGGGATCAAAATGATTGGGAAATTAAAGAGTTTCCAACAAAAGATAAACTCGACTCTCTTTTTCCAGATACGCCTGTGGCTCTTAGAAGAATTGATGGCCACGCATTACTAGTTAACCAAAAAGCATTGGATTTGGCTGGTATTACTTCGGAAACTAAAGTCGATGGCGGAGAAATTGTACTTGAAAATGAAATGCTTACTGGTATCTTAATCGATAATCCGATGGGTCTTATTCAACGTATTATTCCTGAAAATTCACTAAATCAAAAAGTAAGCGCTTTAAAAGATGCTGAAGCTATTTGCTTTAGTTACGGACTCACAACTGTAAATGACGCAGGATTATCGAGAGAAACAGTAGAATTAATCGATAGTCTACAAACAAGTAATGAGTTAACTATGCGTGTTTATGCGATGATAAGTGCTTCTAATGAAAATTTAGATTACTATTTACAAAAAGGCATAATTAAAACAGATTACCTTAATGTACGTTCGTTTAAAGTGTATGCCGATGGAGCTCTTGGTTCTCGTGGCGCTGCGCTACGTAATCCATATAGCGATAAACCAGAGCATTTTGGCGCGATGGTAACTTCTATAAATGATATTAATGAAATTGCAAATAGAATTGCTAATGAAAGCGAATACCAAATGAACACTCATGCGATTGGCGATTCGGCAAATACAGTAATTTTAAAAACGTATTTAGACGTTTTAAAAAATAAAAATGATAGACGTTGGAAGGTTGAACATGCACAAATTGTAAGTCTATCAGATTTCAATTATTTTTCTTTTAACATAATACCATCAATACAGCCAACACATGCAACAAGCGATATGTATTGGGCAGAAGATCGAGTAGGAGCTGAACGAATAAAAGGAGCTTACGCCTATAAAACATTATTAGATAAAGCAGGTATTATTGTTTTAGGAACCGATTTTCCGGTAGAGTTGGTAAACCCAATGCATACTTTTTATGCAGCTGTATCTCGTAAAGATTTACAAAATTATCCCGAGGGTGGTTTTCGAATAGAAGAAGCTTTGTCGCGAGAAGAAACTTTAAAAGGAATGACAATTTGGGCAGCTTTTTCGAATTTTGAAGAAGCCGAAAAAGGAAGCCTCGAAATAGGTAAATTTGCCGATTTTATTATTCTTCCAAAAGATATTATGACGATTCCTGAAAATGAAATCCCTTCAGTAAAAGTAAAAGCAACTTATATAGCTGGAAAAAAAGTTTATTAATTTATTTTCCACCATTTGCAACAAGGTCTGCAAGACATTGAGAATCTAATGGTGTAAGTTCGGTAAGGCTTTTCATTTTAAAAATACCACCTTGTATTTCGGTTTGAAAAAACATAAGGCAATCTTCAACAACACAATGTTTAGAATTAAGTGGGTCTTCGTGATCAGATTGTAAAGCAGTTCCTAGGTTTACAAGACCTAATAAATGGCAAATTTCATGAAGGAGGGTAGTAGATTCTAGAGCTACTCGAGTTGGTTCTCCTGTTTCATCACTAAATTCTTGCACAGTTTTTTCATAAATAACAACCGAAGTGTTTCGATATGCCGAACCAATGGTTTTACTAAACTGTGTATCATTTACATTCGCACCATCAGCAAAGAAAACATACAATGCAATTGTGTTTCCGGTATTATAAAAAACACGGTTTGCATCTTCGAGATCACGAATTTCTTGAGAGCTGTACGGAGCTTCACCGCCTTCAGAAATTTCAGTTTCGATAATTGAAATACCACCAGGTTTGTTGAGACGATCTTCTAAAAAAGTTTGTAAATTTTCTACCGTTTCGGCTCTAGGCTTAAATCCTGTTACATATACCAATTCTACTTTAAGTGTAGTAAAATCATCTGCCGATAAAATATCGTGAGCCGACTCTCCAGTTGTTAATTTATTAGCTAATGTTAAATCTTCAACTTCAGGTTGGTCATCAGATGAGGAGTCATTACTACAGCTTATAAAAAATATAAAACTGAAAATAAATAGTAATAATGGGAGACGATTTTTAAACATAGCTATTTTTCTTTAATACAAACTTAATTTTTATTCTGAAAGCAAACAACAATCATTCCTAAATTTAACGTTTTATATGTCGAATTATTCTTTATTATATTTGATATAAATACTATTTAGTTATTCTTGCAAGGTAATTATGATCACCTCCTCGCATGATAATCTCGAAATGTAAGTTAGTTTTATCGCACCTAATTTTAAAATTATCTTCATCTAAATACAGCCAGTTAAAAGGCGCGCATTTGTTTCCTTTATAGGACATTGTAAATTCGACTTCCCCAAAATAGGGCATCTCATTTGTTATTATAGGAGTTCCGTTTTTATCGGTATCATACATATACATTATATCGCATGAGTCTATTAATATTTGACCTTTCGAGCTTAAAAGTAATTTTAAATGATTGAGATATTTTTCGGTTTTATTAAGTGTTTGAAAAATTCCAGTACCATTCATTAGTAGTAAAATAGTGTCGAATTGTTCGTTTTTTAGGCTAAGAATATTTAGCTGTCGTGCATTTTGTATTGTACGAAGTTTACATACTTTAACTGCACCTTCCGAGATATCGATAGCAGACACGGTGTAATTTTTATCTTGAAGATATAAGGAGTGATTTCCAGCACCACAACCAATATCTAAGATGGTTCCAGCACACAAATCTAGCGCTTTTTGTTCGATAGGTGGCATTCCGAAATAATCGCGAAACAAATAGGGTAGTGGCATGATATCGGGATTTGTGATATTGGTTTCGGTTATGATATCTTCGGAATACTTTCCGTAGAAAAAATCTAATAAAGCTTGCCCGATTAAATCCTTCATATTAAAAACTAATTTAATTTTTTAAAGCTGATTTGTTATATCTTCTATCTTTTAACTACTTTTGAAGCACATGGAAAATATACTAAATCAGCTACCACAGAAAGCCAAAGATACGCATAAGGAAACGAAGAAGTTTTTCGATAAACTTAAGAAAAAACCACCTAGGCATTTCGATAGTTTAATGGAAGAATTGCATGATGAAGAGTTTGAACGTACCGATTGTTTGACCTGCGCAAATTGTTGTAAAACTACATCGCCATGGATAACCGATAAAGACGTAGCTCGAATAGCAAAACATCTTCGTATAAAAGAACAGCGATTTATTGAAATGTATTTAGATGTTGACGACGATAATGAGTTTTCACTTAAAATGGTACCCTGTGTTTTTTTAGCCGACGATAATTCTTGTAGTATTTATAAAGTTAGACCAAAGGCATGTCGCGAATATCCACATACAAACAGAAAACGGTTTTATCAAATTTCAAGATTAACTTTAGATAATGTTGCTATTTGTCCAGCGGCTTTTAATATTGTTGAAGAAATGAAAAACAGATTACCTATTCAATATTCAGAAAGAGGAGGGAAGCCAAGAGAAAAATATTAGTTAATAACTTCTAGCCACTAGCTCCTATTCGTACAACAAATATTGCTGCCTCATTCTATCATAACTTTCCAAATCTTTATACCAAGTTTTTCGAATCTCTTTATACGTGTAGCCTTGTTCAATTTGCTGTTGTAATTTTTTTGTACCAGCCAATTTTGTAAAAAAAGAATTAAAGAAATCGTCTTTCTTACCAGTAGTTACATAGGCTTCAATAAGCCATTCTAAGTTTAACTTTTCTAAATATTCTTCGTTTCGTAGATCTTCGCCATAGCATAATTCATTTTTAAACTTTGGATATTTTGCACCTTCGTTTTCTTGGGGAGTAAATGAAAAGTGATAGTTTTCTGAAGGAAGATTAGGCGCTCCAAAAACTTGAAATTGAGTATCGGTACCACGCCCTGCACTTATATAGGTTCCTTCAAAAAAGCATAAACTAGGATATAAATTGATGGCTGTATCGTTTGGTAAGTTTGGAGATGGCTTTATTGGCAACGAATACGGTGTATGATGCGTATAATTTTTTACTGAAATAATAGTGAGCTTGCAACTTATATTGTTTGTAAGCCAACCTTGCCCATTAATCATTTGTGCGTACTCACCAATAGTCATTCCATGAACCACAGGAACAGGATGCATACCTACAAAACTACTGTGTTCTATTTCTAAAATAGGTCCGTCGATATAGTGCCCGTTAGGGTTTGGACGATCTAAAATTAAGAGCGGAATTCCTGCTTCGGCACAAGCTTCCATTATATAGTGTAATGAAGAAATATACGTATAAAAACGCGCGCCTACATCTTGAATATCAAACACCATTATATCGATACCTTCTAATTGTTGCCGTGTGGGCTTTTTGTTTTTTCCGTAAAGTGATAAAATTGGTAAACCAGTTTTAGTATCAATACCATCATTTACAAGTTCGCCTGCATCGGCTATTCCTCTAAATCCGTGCTCGGGTGCGAAAACATACTTTATATCAATTTCTTTTGAATGTAAAAAATCTACTAGATGTTTTTCAATCAAATCAAAAACCTCTATTCCGTTTTCCCTATAGATAGTATTGACTTTTAAAATAGAAGTTTGATTGGCAACAATACCTACTTTTTTTCCTTTTAATAATGGCAAGTATTTTTCTGTTTGATTTGCACCTACAACTATTTGAGCACTATCTTTATAAGATATTTCAGAAATTGTTTGTTGTGTTTCTGAAGTCGAATTTTTCTTTTCAATTTCAGAACCACAAGAAATTCCTAAAACAAGAAATAATAATAATGTATTTTTGAAAAATGTTAGCTGCATAATATTTAAATGTGAATTACGAATTATTCATCGCTCGGCGAATTATTTCCGCAAAGAAATACAAAAGTAGTATATCGGCACCAATAATAAAAATTGCCATTGTTGCTATCGCAATCGGTATGATTATGATGATTGTTTCTATTGCAACAGGTGTTGGACTACAAAACAAAATTCGTGAAAAAATTTCAGCTTTTAACGGACATATAACAATTTCTAATTACGATACTAATTTTTCTACCGATTCTCAAATTCCAATATCTAAAAACCAAGATTTCTATCCAAATTTTACAAGTGTAGAAGGTATAAAACACATACAAATAACAGCTTTAAAAGGAGGTATAATTCGTACTGCAACCGATTTTGAAGGTATTGTTTTAAAAGGAGTTGGCGCCGATTATGATTGGCATTATTTTCAAGATTTTTTAGTCGAAGGTACGCTTCCAGACTTTTCAAATACCCTTAACGCCGATTTAATTATTTCACAATATCTAGCCAATCGATTGCAACTTAAAATAGGTGATAAAATTATAACACACTTTTTTAATGATAAGAATACAAACAAACCTAGAAGTATTGGTTTTGATTTAGTTGGTATATATAACAGTGGGTTTCAAGAATTCGATGAGCAATTTGTGATTGCAGACATTCGCCATATTCAACGTATAAATAAATGGGATGCCGATCAAGTTGGTGGCTTTGAAGTTTTTGTTAACGATTTTGACGACCTAGACCCAATCGGGTTAAAAGTATATAATGTGATAGATTCAAAATTAGATGCCCAAACAATACGTCAAAAATACTTCTCGATTTTTGAATGGCTTGGTCTCTTCGATTTTAATATTGCATTAATTATAGGTATTATGATTCTCGTTGCTAGCATTAACATGATTACAGCATTATTAGTGCTAATTCTAGAACGTACCCAAATGATTGGTGTTTTAAAATCGTTGGGAAGTACAAATAAAAGCATCCGAAAAATATTTATCTACAATGCAATGTACCTTATTTCAGTAGGTTTGTTTTGGGGAAATTTAATTGCACTTGTACTTTTATTTCTTCAAAAACAGTTTCATTTAATTACATTAGATCCCGCAACCTATTATGTTTCCGAAGCACCAATTTATCTAAGTTTTAAATATATTTTATTTTTAAATGTTGGTACATTTTTATTGTGTTTAATCATGCTTTTAATACCCTCATTTATTATTTCAAAAATAGATCCAGTAAAAGCAATGCGTTTCGAATAAGTATAATTTGGGCGTTCCCTCAGCACGCTCCGCGAGTAGAGGTCAGGCTTTTCACTAAATCTTTTACCTTTGTTTTCGATACATTTACCTTCGGCAAGCACTAAAACTAAGGTAAAAGGATACCGCTTCAATCCTTAACGCAAAAAAAGTCAACTTTAAACTTTAAATTTCAAACTTTTAAACTTTAATTTGCAAAGCAATTTAAAACTATGGAATACGCAGAAAATATATTAGAAACTATCGGAAATACACCTTTAGTAAAGTTAAATAAACTAGTTGAAGAAATCCCAGCTTTAGTACTCGCTAAATACGAAACCTTTAACCCCGGAAACTCGGTAAAAGATCGTATGGCACTTACAATGATAGAAGATGCCGAAGCCGACGGACGATTAAAACCTGGCGGAACAATTATAGAAGGAACCTCTGGAAATACCGGAATGGGCCTAGCTCTAGCAGCCATCGTAAAAGGTTATAAATGCATTTTTGTGTTAGCCGATAAACAGTCTAAAGAAAAGTGCGACATTCTTAAAGCAGTAGGAGCCAAGGTAATTGTTTGCCCCACAGCTGTCGAACCAGAAGATCCAAGGTCGTATTACTCGGTTTCAAAACGTCTTGCCGAAGAAACACCTAATAGTTGGTATGTAAACCAATACGACAACCCAAGTAACGCCAAGGCACATTACCAAAGTACCGGTCCAGAAATTTGGAAACAAACCGACGGTAAAATAACACATTTTGTTGTTGGTGTTGGTACAGGAGGAACGATATCGGGAGTTGGTAAATATTTAAAAGAACAAAACCCAAATATTAAAATTTGGGGTGTAGATACCTACGGAAGTGTTTTTAAAAAATACCACGAGACAGGTATTTTTGACGAAAATGAAATTTACCCGTATGTAACTGAAGGTATTGGAGAAGACATACTACCAAAAAATGTAGACTTCGATATTATCGATGGTTTTACCAAAGTAACCGATAAAGACGGCGCTGTTTATACACAAAGACTTGCCAAAGAAGAAGGTATGTTTTTGGGTAACTCGGCAGGATCGGCAATTAAAGGATTGCTTCAGTTAAAAGAACATTTTACCAAAGAAGATGTTGTTGTTGTATTGTTTCATGACCATGGTAGTCGCTATGTTGGAAAAATGTTTAACGACGATTGGATGCGAAAAATGGGGTATATTGATTAGTACACCCTTATTGAAAATCAAATTTTTAAAATACCCATTATAGGGTATTTTTTTTTACTCAATTTTAATCAACATTGCACCTATAACTTATAAACCGAATATTATGAATGCGTTTAAAAAAATAAGTGTTGTGTTTTTATCTTTAATCCTAACCAGTTGTTGTTGGTTTAAAGATTGCACTACATGTGAAAGTATAGAAGAGGGAGTAGAATTAGCAGATTTGCTATTAGAGAACTTTGAAAGCGATTTAAATGAAGACGACGAAGGCTCGATATTTTATAATATCATTCATACTGTTTTAAATATTGCTCAAGGCTTTGATTGCCCAGAAGAAGTACAAAAATCGGGTATTCATATTGATAAATTTGAGCTCCTATTTAGTGAAACAGACGACTTTACAGAACCTATTTTAGTTGATGCACAAACAGAATCAATTAATTTAAACACAGGTCCAAATGAAAATTATAAGGTTGAAAGTGTAATATTTTTTGAAATGGCAGGGTTTTATATTATTAAAAACTCTATTGATGATACCAATCTAGTAAATGAACGAAATGAATCTAATAATAACAATACAAATACACCAGGAAAATCATTTGGTTTAGAATCCTCTTTTGCGAGCGAGCAAATAATTCATATTACAAAAGACATGGTAGGTGAGCCTAAGTTTGACGAAAATAATAATCCAATATATATAAGCAAATGGAACATAAAAGTAATAGAGTAAAAGCTATAAAAGTACTTTTGTTTTTATCGATTGTAATTCTTTTTCAAAGTTGCTGTTGGTTTGATTCAGATTGTAATGAATGTTTTGACGATCCTAACCTATTTTTTCCTGAATTAATTACAAATATTCCTGAAATTACAAGAACTACACGCCCAACCTTTATAGGGCAACAATTCTATCCTCAGGGAGTTATTGTTGGAGTTCCAAATGGAGTTTATGTTTTTAATGAATTTTTTTCAGTTACAAGGTTTATTCCTGAAATAGGGCAAAACACAACATTTTTTTGGAATAGAGATACGCCTCCAAATTTCACCAATTTAATTGAAGGGGAAACAATAACGTATTATAAATTGGTCGCTAATTTGCGGCCTGATAATAACCTTGAATGTTTGTTTACAGAGGCTAGAGAAATTACATCTGTACTCGATGTTAGAGTAAGGGCCAATGATACAGGTGAAATTGTTGGAGAAAGAAGAGTAGTGCAAACTATTTTTGAAATACCTGCAGGTCAATTTGGAATTTTTAATTTTGAGTTTGTATTTATTGCTTGTGGAAATTATGAGTTTAACATTGAAATCGATCCCGATGGTAATTTAACAGAAACTACAACAACAGATAATAACTACTCTGAGACTCAAGAAAATTTTGGATTTTGTTTTTAAGAAATTTAAATCGAATCAATCACTTTTAAAAAAGTTTCGGGCTCGGGTCTAACTCTATAATTATCGGTAAGATCTGCAAAAATAATTTTTCCTGAAGCATCGGTAATAATAACAGTAGGTAATACCGTATCGCTATCGTACCCCATTGCTTGAAATCCTGCCGGAATTCCGTTTTTAGAAAAAATGCCTAGTTGTTTTGCTACTTTGTTTTTAGTGTCGGTTAAAAACTGAAAGCCTAAATCGTATTTTTTAGCAAGATTATTAGAAAATTTATGTGGCTGCGGACTTATAAAAACCATGTGTACGCCTCTTTTTTCGAGCTCTTTATATTGTGCAGCAATTTCTTTAATTTGTGCCATACATAAAGGACACCAATTACCACGGTAAAAAAGAAAAATGGAAGGGTTTCCTAAAAAGCTTGAAGCCAAAACACGCTTCTTTGAAGCGTCTTCTAGTTGAAAATCTGGAAGTTCATTCCCAACTTTTAATATTGAAGTATTTCTTTTTTCAAATATCGAATACCATCTTAAATAAAGAAGCCAACATAAAACTAATGCAAAACTAAATGAAGAACCTAGAATATTATTATTTTCAATGTATCCGCCAATAACACTACTAATTAAAAAACCAAATATAATTATAACAGTGTAAAGCCTCAGGTTTTTACTCGTTCTTGCTTGTGATTTAATAAACAAACCAGCAAAAAATACTATTATAGTTAATGCAATTAGTCCTCTTCCTAAATAGCGAAACGATAAATTATTTTGGTATACATGTAAAATACTATCTACTAGTACATAAACTGCAAACATTGGAAATAACGCAATGAAAATTGATTTAAAAATGTTGTTCATAGAAATAACTGTCTGTTTATAACTGTAAAGATTACATTTTTTTTATTAAATTTAGGTTCAAAATACTCTCCTGCAATTTTTTAAAGATATGAAAGAAGAATTTCTCCACTATTTGTGGAAATTTCAGAAATTCAATACGCCTGCTTTATTTTCTGAAAGAGGAGAGACAATAACAGTAATTCATCCTGGAGAGCATAATACCAATGCTGGCCCCGACTTTTTTAATGCAAAACTTAAAATTGGAAATCAGCTTTGGGCAGGAAATGTCGAAATTCATTTAAATGCTTCCGATTGGTATGCGCATAACCATGAAAAAGATTCGCAATACGATTCGGTTATACTTCATGTTGTCTGGAAACATGACGGCGACATTTTCCGAAGAAATAAAACAGCATTAACAACACTAGTTATAAAGCCTTTTGTAAATCAGGACGTATTAAAAGCGTATAAAAAGCTTTCAGAAAAACAACATAAATGGATTCCTTGCGAACACGAATTTGCAAATGTAGATTCGTTTGTTTTAAACAATTGGTTAGAACGGTTATTTATAGAACGCCTTGAAAAAAAGTCAAAATTTATACTAGAATTATTAGAAAAATATAGCAATAATTGGGAGGCGGTTTTGTTTATTTTGCTCACTAAAAACTTTGGACTACAGGTAAATAGTGAAGCATTTTTAAGTGTAGCAAATTCGATTGATTTTTCAATTTTTAAAAAAGTAATTAAAAACCAAAAACAAACCGAGAGTTTGTTTTTTGGGCAAGCAGGTTTGTTAGAAGAAGATAAAGAAGAACATTATTATGTTGAACTTCAAAAAGAATACGCTTATTTAAAACATGCCTATTCTTTAAATAATAAACTTGTTACTTCGGTTAAATATTTTAGACTTCGTCCAACTAATTTTCCGACGATACGCTTGTCTCAATTGGCAAGTTTATATGTTAAAGAGAGAACCTTGTTTTCGAAATTAATAGAGGCCGAAAATGTTGCAAAAATTTATGATATCTTCAACGTTTCAGCATCATCGTATTGGGATAATCATTATAGTTTTGGTGTAGTTTCAGCAAAAAGAAAAAAGAAGTTGTCAAAAAAATTTATTGATCTATTAATAATAAATACGCTTGTGCCAATGGTATTTTGTTATAGAAGATATCAAGGAAACGAGCAGGTAGCTGATTTATTCGACTTGCTTTCAGAAATCTCTTCCGAAGAAAATTCGATAATTAAAAAGTTTGATTCTATAAAAAAAGTGAGTACACATGCGTTATATTCACAAGGCTTGTTGCAGCTTAAAACGATGTATTGTGATAAAAAGCGATGTTTGGATTGTGTTATTGGTGCTTCTATTTTAGGAAAAAATAAATAAACAATTATGTAATAACCTAAAGATTATTTTCCTTGAATGCTTCAACTAAAAATAGTACTTTGCAGCTATGCTTACGATTGTATATAAATTACGATACTTTTTTGAAAAACGCGGGTTCTATGTTTCTTCACGATTCGCAGACCGACTTGGGATGAAAGCAAAAAATGTGCGTTTATTTTTTATATATTTATCCTTTGCAAC
>Ga0256847_1000844_pt1 | contig 17408 bp, 18 predicted proteins | sample TeddybearmetaG_FD_189099 | JGI IMG/M metagenome (GOLD analysis project Ga0256847, IMG submission 189099) | Hydrothermal vent microbial communities from East Pacific Rise, Pacific Ocean - Teddybear | ecosystem: Environmental > Aquatic > Marine > Hydrothermal vents | place: Pacific Ocean: East... | reverse complement strand
CGACTGCAGATTTAGAGTCAGAAAATGCATCACTTGATTTTGATTTACCTGATGATCTAGATTTAGGGGCAGGTAATGAAGAAGTCGAAGATTCAGACGCAGCGGATGAAGATTCGCTGGATTTTAATATTGATGAAGATGATAGCTTTTTAACCAGTGAAATTCAGATGCCAGAAATATCGGCAGATGATGAAGTAGAAGTAGATGCCGAGCCAGCAACTCAAGATTCTACGGCATCAATAGAACAATTATTATCAATAACGTCAGAAGAGGAAGATGCTGACGAAGATGACGATATGCCTGATATTGACATGACAAATTTTGATGTTGATATTAGTGAGATTGATCTTGACGAAGATCTTCTTTCAGATACAGGTGAGGAATCTGACATTTCTAAAGTTGCAGCAAGGACGGGTACTTTTTCGCCAGGTGATTTTGAAAGGTCACAGGAAATTCCAATTGATCTAAATCCTGAACCAGAATCAGAAACAGAATCAGAAGTTGTAGCAGATACTGAAGTAATTCCGGAATTAAGTGGGAATACTGCAAGCGATAGTTCCGAGGCGAGCATCAGCGCGGAAAACACAGTCAACATGGATGATATATCTTCTCTCATGCTTCCTGATGATGTTGATGAAGTATCAACAAAGCTGGATTTAGCTAAAGCATTCATTGATATGGGTGATACTGAAGGAGCCAAAAGTAGTTTGAATGAAGTATTGGAGGAAGGCACCGATACGCAAAAAGCAGAAGCAGAAGCATTGTTGAAACAGACCTGATTCTTAGTTTCCAACTTTATCAACAAAAGCCTGTATTTCTACAGGCTTTTTGCTTTTAAAATGCCTTGGTACTCCATCAATATAATGTTGTTGGTGTACTAGTAAATTGATTAACCTGGTTTTGGTTTGAAACAATATAAATACGTTATTGGGCTTGAGTATTGCGGTTCTACATATTCGGGCTGGCAACGCCAAAAGCATAGTCAGTCGATTCAGCAAGTTGTAGAAAAAAGTCTATCATTTGTTGCCAATGAGCCAATATCACTAATCTGTGCTGGTCGTACCGATGCAGGTGTACATGCTACAGGCCAAATTGCACATTTTGAAACCTCAAGCATCAGAACCGCCCGCGGGTGGTTGTTAGGATCTAATAGTCGGCTGCCCCAGAACATTCGTATACTCTGGATAAAACCCATCGATGAAAATTTTCACGCCAGATTTAGCGCTGTTTCCAGGTTGTATCGCTATATTATTTTCAATAGTCCTGTTTCCAGTGGTTTGTTTAGCGATAAAAGCAGTTGGTATCGTCAGCCTTTAAGCCATAAAAAAATGAAGCAGGCTGCTCAAAATTTGCTTGGTGAGCAGGATTTTAGCGCCTTCAGAGGCGCTGGCTGCCAATCAAAATCAAGTTTTAGAAATGTGCAGATGATTGAAGTTCTCAGGAAAAAAGATCTCGTATTTATTGATATCAGAGCCAATGCTTTTTTGTATCATATGGTACGAAATATTGTCGGTAGCCTGCTTGAAGTAGGCGCAGAGAGACAGCCTGTCGACTGGCTTAAGCAGCTACTGCTCAAGAAGGACAGAAATCTAGCTGGTGCTACGGCACCAGCATGTGGATTATATTTCATTCATGCGCAGTACCCTGAATGTTATAATCTGCCTGAACAATTGAGATTACCTGAATTGTATTGATCCTGAACGTACAAAATGATTGACATAAAATACAGAACCAGAATTAAAATTTGTGGGATTACTACACTCGATGATGCAAAACAAATTGCTCAGCTGGGTGCTGACTCGATAGGACTGGTGTTTCATGGGAAAAGCCCTAGATATATCAACCTGGAAACTGCTCTAAAAATTCGCCAAAACCTACCTGCATTTGTTACTCTGACTGCGTTATTTATGGATGAACAACAGGCTTGGGTGCATCAGGTAATTGAAACAATTCAACCTGACTTATTGCAGTTTCATGGCAATGAAACGCCAGCTGATTGTCTATTTTGGAAGCGACCCTATATTAAAGCTATACCCATGGGAAGTACCAGCGATGCCAATGCTTATGCGGCCAATTATCCAGAAGCTCACGGGTTCCTGTTAGATAGCAATATGGCTGGACGACAGGGGGGATCAGGTGATACATTTGACTGGTCTAAAATTCCATCAAGATTTGCTTATCCATTGATTCTAGCTGGTGGTTTAACTCCTAAAAATGTAGCGCAGGCAATTGCCGAGGTCAGACCCTGGGCAGTAGATGTGAGTAGTGGTGTAGAGATAAAACGCGGGGCTAAAGATAGTAATCTCATCAAGCAATTTATTTACGAGGTAAATCGTGTCAACGCCAATTCCTGAAATTGTCGATTATAATCAGTACCCGGATCAACGCGGTCATTTTGGACAGTTTGGTGGTGTTTTTGTAGCTGAAACTCTGATGGGCCCGCTGAAAGAATTACGTGAGGCCTATGAGAAATATTCTCAGGATGCGGATTTTCAGCGTGAATTCGATCAGGACTTACAGCACTATGTAGGTCGCCCAAGCCCGGTTTATTATGCAAAACGGTTGTCTGAGCAACTGGGTGGCGCTCAAATCTGGCTCAAACGAGAAGACCTTAATCATACTGGTGCACATAAGGTTAACAATACAATTGGACAGGCTTTACTAGCCAAACGCATGGGAAAGCAACGCATCATTGCTGAAACTGGCGCAGGTCAGCATGGCGTAGCAGCCGCGACCGTTGCCGCCCGATTGGGGCTGGAATGTGTTGTTTATATGGGGGCCGAAGATATTAAGCGGCAATCTGCCAATGTCTTTCGCATGAAATTGCTAGGCGCGACAGTTGTACCAGTCACATCCGGTTCAAAAACGCTAAAAGATGCACTCAACGAAGCGATGAGAGACTGGGTAACCAACATCGATGATACTTTTTATATCATTGGCACTGTCGCAGGTCCGCACCCTTATCCCGCTATGGTAAGAGATTTTCAGACTATCATTGGTCGCGAAGCCCGAACACAAATGATGGCCCAGGCAGGAAAATTACCCAATGCGCTGGTTGCCTGTGTTGGCGGTGGATCAAATGCTATTGGCCTGTTTCATGAATTTTTAAATGATAAGGATATTGCACTTTACGGCGTAGAGGCTGGTGGTGATGGCATCGAAACTGGGCGCCATGCTGCACCTTTGAGCGCTGGGAAGCCCGGCATATTGCACGGAAATAGGACTTATTTGATGACCGACAAAGCTGGCCAGATAATTGAGACTCATAGCATTTCTGCGGGGCTTGACTACCCGGGTGTTGGCCCTGAACACTCCTGGTTGAAAGAAACTAATCGAGCGACCTATACATCGATAAATGACAAAGAAGCGCTTGCCTCATTTCACACTCTGACCAGGGTTGAAGGCATCATTCCTGCGCTGGAATCCGCCCATGCATTAGCATTTGCAGAAAAACTGGCCCTCAAGATGTCCCCTGATGAAATCATTCTGGTTAATCTATCTGGTCGAGGTGATAAGGATATACATACAGTTGCGGAGTTGGAGGGTATTGAGCTATGAGTTTGATACAAGCCTGTTTTGAATCGTTGGCTGCACAGAACCAAACCGCGCTAATTCCGTTTATCACTGCAGGTGACCCTCAACCCGATTTCACCGTGAGTTTAATGCATCAAATGGTTTCCGCTGGTGCTAATATCATCGAACTGGGGGTTCCATTTTCAGATCCTATGGCGGATGGTCCGGTGATACAGGCAGCTGACGAAAGAGCATTAGCTCATCATGTTAGTTTACAAGAAGTGTTTGATATGGTGAACGAATTTCGCAACCAGGATAAAACTACGCCTGTGGTTTTGATGGGTTATTTAAACCCAATTGAAATAATGGGTTATCAGCATTTCGCCAATAATGCAGCAGTTGCAGGTATAGATGGTGTGTTAGTGGTCGATATGCCACCAGAAGAGGCTGAAGACATTTTTCGATTAATGAAACAGCAGCAGATTGATCTTATTTTTTTGGTGTCACCTACGACCAGCCAGGAAAGGATAAAATTGATTAATCAAAAGGCATCAGGTTATCTTTATTATGTTTCATTAAAAGGCGTGACCGGTGCCAATACTCTGGATGTAACTTCGGTAACAAACAAGTTAACAGAAATCAGACAAATTTCAGATTTACCAATAGGTGTCGGATTTGGTATAAAAGATGGTTTAACTGCTCAGGCCGTAGCTGCTGTGGCAGATGCGGTTGTCGTCGGGTCGGCTCTGGTCAAACGAGTTGAAGAATCACAAACCGACCAGGCTTTGATGAATAAAAATGTATCAGCATTGGTCAAGGAAATGCGAAAAATGATGGATGTAGAGCTTCATGTGAAGTAAAAATTCTTGTGTGCTATTTGAGTAAGCCACCAGAATTAATGACGATAATTGATTGGATCTGATATTTTATTGAACTGAAGAATGGCCACGACAATGGTCAAACAATAACAGCAATGGGTGAAGGTAATGAGCTGGTTTGAAAAATTAATGCCGGGCGCGATAAGAACCACAGGCAGTTCCGATAAAAAAACGGTTCCTGAAGGATTATGGGCAAAGTGCGACGCCTGTGATTCGATCATCTACCGTGCTGAGCTGGAACGAAATCTGGATGTTTGTACCAAGTGTGATCACCATATGCGCGTACCCGCCAGAAGAAGACTCAATTCTTTCCTGGATGAAGATGGGCTAGATGAAATTGCTGCCAATATGGAAGCTGAGGATGTTCTGAAATTCAAGGACACTAAAAAGTATCGTGATCGATTGACTCAGGCGCAGAAAATCACTGGTGAAAAAGATGCATTAATCGTGATGAAAGGTGCAGTCAAAGGTGTCGAACTGGTCGCGGCAGCTTTTGAATTCCGTTTTATGGGTGGTTCGATGGGAGCCGTAGTGGGTGAAAAATTCGTGCGTGCTGTAAATGCCTGCATCGATAATAATATTCCGCTGGTAACATTTTCAGCGAGTGGCGGCGCAAGAATGCAGGAAGCCTTGTTCTCTCTATTGCAAATGGCAAAGACCAGTGCAGCATTGACTCGATTGTCCCGTAAAAGATTACCTTACATCTCCATCATGACCGATCCAACAATGGGCGGCGTCTCCGCCAGCTTTGCCATGCTGGGCGATATTCATATAGCTGAACCTAATGCCTTGATCGGTTTTGCCGGGCCAAGAGTTATCGAACAAACAGTACGTGAAAAATTACCGGAAGGTTTTCAGCGTAGCGAATTTCTGGTAGACCATGGCGCAATTGATCTTATTGTTGATCGTCGTGATTTGCGTCGTCGGGTCAGTTCTCTTATTACCATGATGATGAATCGCTAAACCCCCTGACTCAATATCCAGAATTACCCTATCGAAGCAGACTCGTTAAATGCGATTCAATAGCCTGCCAGAATGGCTCAACTGGCAACAAAATCTTTATCATAAAACTATAGACCTGGGTTTGGAGCGTTTTATTCAGGTTGTTCAACTATTGAACATCAATAAAATCGCTGGCAAAGTGATAACAGTTGCAGGTACAAACGGCAAAGGTTCCACAGTGGCCTTATATGAGCACTGGTTACGAGCAGAAGGTTATACCGTTGCCAGTTTCACTTCACCGCATCTGTTGGACTATAACGAGCGTATAAAACTCAATCTTGCCCCCGTTTCTGATGCAGAACTCTGTCAGGCATTCGCCCGGATCGATGAAATACGCCAGGGTATTTTGCTTACCTATTTTGAATTTTCGACCCTTGCTGCCCTGTATCTCATTCAAAAGCTGCAACCGGATTACGCAATACTGGAAATAGGTTTGGGTGGTCGTCTGGATTGTGTCAACATCATCGATCCTGATCTTGCACATATAACCACAATTGGATTGGATCATCAGTATTTTTTGGGCAATACGCGAGATTCTATTGCCCTGGAAAAAGCGGGAATTCTTCGACCAGGCATTGATATGGTTTGCAACGAAATTGATCCACCAGAAAGTTTACTGAGTAGAATTAACGAACTTGAAACCAATTCGAGGTTAATCGGGCAAGATTATAATTGGAGCTGGTCTGAGAAAAAAAACAAAATGTGCTGGTCTGATAAAAAGCAGCAGTATTATTTACTGCCTCGATTACCCGGTGTACACCAGCGTCAAAATTTGGCGGGTGTTCTGGCAGGTCTCGATCTTCTGCTCAATCTTGAAAATTATTCAGAACAGCAGATAGAACAAAACTTTTCCAGTGTTAATATCGCTGGACGATATCAGCAAATCGAATCCAGTCTTCCAATAACTCTAATTGTGGATGTTGGACATAACCCTGACGCAGCTAAAATGCTGGCCCAAAATCTTAAAAATGATAAAAGACCTGAAGGCAAGGTGATCGTGATTTTAGGAATGCTGGAAGATAAAGACTGCGCTGCGTTTGTCGAACAACTCAAAGATATCGTCGATTGCTGGTGGTTGCTGGATTTACACGGTGATCGCGCACTTAAAGCAGCAGAATTGGCAGAAAAAATACTGGCACAACAACTGGAATACCAACAATTTTCGTCGGTTGCAGAGATATTTGATCATGCCGTGCCATCCTTGCGTAATCAGGATATACTACTGGCTACTGGCTCGTTTTATACAGTCGAATCGTTTTTACATCACATCACTTCTGCGTAAGCAATAGAGCACTTACCTCAATCTGATTTCATGGATATACAACTTAAACAACGACTGGTCGGTTTGACCGTTATCTTTTCGTTGGCAGTTATATTTTTGCCTATGTTATTAGATGGCGCTGGAACTCGAATAAAAACACTGGATGTTGAAATTCCGCCACCACCTGAATTGACTATTGGTGTGGATGTGAAACAAAAAATTATTGAGTTAGATCAAAAGGTTGCAGCCATTCCACTAATGGAACCATTGAATTTTGATCAGTTTAGTGAAATCAAAGAAAATCAGGGTGAAGTGTCTAATACCATTTCCAGGCCGGAGCCAGAAAAAACAAAAAAAGCTGAAAAACCGCTGAAGGCGACCACCCCAGAAAAAACATCCTCTACACCGACACAAAAAACTGATGTCAAACCCAAACCGGGTGGGACAAGCTGGGTTGTACAAACCGGTAGTTATCAGGATAAAGATAAAGCATTTGCGCAACAACAAAAATTGAAAAAATCACGAATTTCCGCAGTCTTCATTGAACAATTTAAGCATCAGGGGAAAACTAATTTTCGTGTCCGTTTAGGGCCATTTGTCAATCGTTCAAAAGCAAAGGTTGCGCAAAATAAACTGATTGCAAAGTATGAAATCAAAGGTTTGATTATGAAGCATGAAAAGTAAGGTTTTACCTGATTTAATTTTTCAGCCAGCATTTGGCATTATTGGCAGATACAAGTTTTTAATTTTTAATTGTTGGTTTTTAATGAATTTTATTTATTATGACAGGTGCAAAAAATAATGGCCTGGTTAGATTTAGTCATACTAGCTGTCATTGTCATCTCGGCATTGATCAGCCTGGTCCGAGGTTTCGTTAAGGAATCAATTTCACTGGCTAGCTGGATTCTGGCAACCATTATTGCCTTACGGTATTTTGAAGCATTGGCGAATTTAATGCTGCCCTATCTGGACTCACCTACTATTCGCCTGGGAGTCGCCTTTGCCATTTTATTTATTGCTACTCTAATCGTTGGTGCGATTATTAATTTTATGGTTAGTCAGCTGGTCACAAAAACTGGCTTGAGTGGGACAGATAAAACGCTCGGCGTTGTTTTTGGTGGTGCTCGTGGCGTATTAATTGTTTCACTGGTTGTGTTAATGGCCGGTTTGACGCCCATGCCGAATGAAACCTGGTGGAAACAATCGGTATCGGTGGGTTATTTTCAAAACATATCAGTCTGGATTAAAGAATTATTACCAGAAGATATTACGAGTCGTTTAAGCCTATAAATTTTCTGAGAAATTAAACATGTGCGGAATTATTGGAATTGTCAGTCATAAGGCGGTCGCGCAGGAAATCTATGATTCGTTGCTGGTAATGCAACATCGAGGTCAGGATTCTGCCGGCATAGTGACCTGTGATGGTAGAAAGTTAAATTTACGCAAAGACAATGGTCAGGTCAGCGATGTATTCTACAAAAGACATATGCTTAAACTGACCGGAAATATGGGCATAGGTCATGTCCGCTACCCAACAGCTGGTTGTGCAAGTTCTGCCGAATCGCAGCCTTTTTATGTCAATTCTCCCTATGGAATTACCCTGGCCCATAACGGAAATTTAACCAATAGCAGCCAACTGAAGGCCGAATTATATGCAAGTGATTTACGTCATATCAATACCGAATCAGATTCAGAAGTTCTGCTGAATGTGTTAGCGCATGAATTACAACAAGTTGGTGGGATGTCCTTAACAGTGGACAGTATTTTCACAGCTGTGCGTCACACGCATAGACGACTTAAAGGTGCTTATGCAGTCATTACCATGCTGACAGGCAAGGGGATTCTGGCCTTTCGAGACCCTCATGGTATTCGCCCCGTAGTTTATGGTAAACGAAAAACTGGTGCAGGCACTGACTATATGATTGCCTCAGAAAGCGTGGCGCTGCAGGCCTGCGGTTTCGAACTAGTTGCTGATCTTCAGCCAGGCGAAGCCATTTATATTGATCAAAAAGGCCAGTTCCATATTCAACAATGCGCTGAAAACACTTCGCTTAACCCCTGCATCTTCGAGTTTGTTTACCTGGCACGACCAGATTCAGTTATCGATGATGTTTATGTTTATAAAGCTCGACTACGCATGGGTGTAAGACTGGCTAAAAAAATACTACGTGAACGCCCGAACCATGATATTGATGTCGTTATTCCGATTCCAGATACCAGTCGGCCATCTGCCCTGGAGTTAGCTTTTCATTTAGGGGTCAAGTTTCGTGAAGGATTTATCAAAAATCGCTATATCGGTCGCACTTTTATCATGCCGGGTCAAAAATTACGCAAAAAATCCGTTCGGCGTAAACTCAATGCCATTGATATTGAATTTAAAGGTAAGAATGTACTTTTGGTTGATGATTCAATCGTGCGGGGCACAACATCGACACAGATCATAGAAATGGCGAGAGCAGCTGGAGCTAAAAAAGTCTATATCGCTTCTGCCGCACCTCCAGTTCGTTATCCTAATGTCTATGGTATCGATATGCCTGCTGTCGAAGAATTGATCGCACATCAACGCAGTGATGAAGAAATTGGAAAGAAAATTGGTGCCGACTGGATGATTTATCAGGACCTTAATGATTTGATCGATGTCGTACGCAAAGGCAACCCTGAGATCAAAGAATTCGACTGTTCCTGCTTTAATGGGCAATATGTCACCAATGACATTAACCAGGAGTACCTGAAAAAAATCAGCCTGATTCGCAACGATACCGAAAAGCAGAAAGATGAAGACGCGACATCAGTAATCGGTATTGAGTTGCACAATAACGCTTGATGAATTGGGTAGAGCTTTAAAATTATAATGGACAGTTTCGCAGGCGGTTTGAAATAAAATGCCGGAGTTCTAAAGCGTGACTTAAAAAAACCGCTTCCACTTAGTAAGATGGAAGCGGTTTTATTGATAATTTAGCGATCAGTTTCCTTTCATTTTTGCAATATCAGCGGCCAGTTCATCCTGAGCTTTTTTGGCCTTAAACTCTTGCCATAATGCCCGATCATTGTTCATGCTGGTCTGAATGGCATCTTTGGCTGATTGTTGAACTTTCACAGAGTCCAGACCAACCAGAATAAATAAGCCACCCGTTGGACTTGTGCGAGAGCGGAAAATTCGTGAGCCAACCAGTGTTTCATTGGTGATCAGTTTTGACACAGAAGTATTCACTCGGTCAACTGTTTCGCTATCCGCAGATCCAGTTGTTTCGGCGTACTGCTTGATCATGTTTTGCACTCGAGTTTTGAATATCTGAGCTAGTTGGACTCTGCCATCAGCAGTTGCCATTTGTTTCATAAAGGAAAATCCTGCTGCCGACTTTTGAGCATAACCAATGGCCGTAAGATCAGCTCCTTTTACAGCAAAATCACAGACCCAGCCTGGTGCTGCTTCGTCAGGGGCATCAGGGAAAACACAATCAGGGGCTTCAGACGATACCATCGGATCTGGGCTTTTTCCGCCACAGCCACTAATTACTGCTGAAAGTATCAGAATTATGATTGATGCTTTATTAAATGTAATCACTTTATTTATGCTCCTTATTAGGTGGAAGTTCTGCTATATTTCAACTAAGTATAACAATATTTTTTTCAATTGCAGTGAAATAAATACAGACCAGTATATCTCCAAATGCCGCATTGGTCGGAGTGGACAAAATTTAGTTTGCAAGCTTATTTAAGGTAGAATGATAAGGCTATGGATAACTTGAATCAACAGCGAAAATATTTTTCTATGACCCGTGTGATAGCTTTGGTTCTTACCGGGTTACTATTGTCGCAACATTCGTTGGCGCAATCTCTATCAGAATTCGAACAATGGAAAAAACAATATCTAGGAGAATTTAAAAAATTCAAAGACGAAAGAGATCGAGAGTTTGCGAATTTCCTGAATCAAAAATGGAAAAATTTTGATACTGAAGCTGGCAGGATCCGTGATAAAAAGCCAAAGCCAGTAAAAATTCCGATTGCTAAACCGATCCCCGATTCTGAAACCAAAACATCAAAACCAGAAATTGTACTCGAGCTGGTTAAAGTCGAACCGGTTCCTGTACCTCCAGTTAAGCCTGTTGTTATAGCCCAACCACAGACCAGTAAAACCAGAAAATTCGATTTTCTCGGTTATCGATTATCAGTTGCAGATGGATTGTCTAACGCGATTACTCCCTTCAATGCACGTGTCTCACAGCAGAGTATCCAACTAAAATTTACTGAGCTGGCTCAGTCAGATTACCCGATCACGATCAAAAATTTACGATATTTGCGGCATCAGTTGAAACTGAATGACTGGGGATATATGCAATTAATCCAGCAGTTTACCGACACACTCCACATTCCACTTAAAAATAAAAATATTGTTAGCTGGTTTTTGCTCCTTAAATCCGGTCTCAATAGTCGAGTCGCATTTGCTGATGATCAGGTATTTTTGTTATTAGCGGTAAGACAGGCTTTGTATGATATTTCTTTTTTTAAGTTTGAGAATCAAAAATATTATGTAGTGAGTCAACAAAAACGATTGCCAAATCAATTATCTTCTTACGATGGCCACTATCCAAAAAAACTGAAACTTTCAGATTTCAGATTTGAAACTGCAATAAATAGTAAGCAGGACACGACTAGTAAACGATTCAATTTTACGTTTAAGGGTAAGACCTACCATCTGACCATCCCATACAATAGTAATACACTAGAGTTTTTATCGACTTATCCACAGATGGATATAGATCAATATTTTCGTTCTCCACTTGACGGTGCTACTGCCACGGCATTACTCGACCAATTGGGTCCAATGATTCAAAATAGCACTGAACAGCAGGCAGTTAACCTGCTATTACGATTTGTACAAACCGCATTTAAATACCAGACTGACGGAGATCAGTTTGGTCGGGAAAACTATTTATTTATTGAAGAAACGATATTTTATCCCGCGTCAGATTGTGAGGATCGCTCGATTTTATTTGCCTGGTTGGCGAGAAATTTATTGGGTCTGGAAGTTGTCGGCCTAGATTTTCCTGGACATATAGCCACTGCTATACGACTTAAGAAACCGCTGGGTGTCGCAATCTATCATCAGAAAAAACGCTATACTATTGCTGATCCTACCTATATAAATGCATTGGCTGGAATGAAAATGCCACAATATAAAAAAATAAACCCGAAAGTGATTCCTATTCTATGAATAAATTAAACCTGGATGTTGATTTTACTATAAAAATTAGTTTTATCATGCTGATATTGATGTCCAGTAATCCAGTAATTGCACAGGTTATTGGTGAAGTGGTTCGCTCCGAAAATATGCAAGACTATCCTGTCGGTACAAAAATTAACGAGCAGACAGAAATTCAGACTGGTTCGAATCAAAGAATAGCCATTAAAACGGTCGACGGTGGTGTAATGGTTGCCGGTAATAATGCAAAGATAAAAATTGTAAAACCAGGGTTTTTCAGTCATTTATTCGGCAAAATTTATTATTTCTTCAAAAAAGAAAAAAGAGAACAGGTCACCATTCAAACACCAACAGCTACAATTGGGATAAGAGGCACAAAATTTATTATAGATTCCGAAGATAATACCGATTCAGAAAAAGTTTCGTTGGTCGAAGGCCAGTTAAATTTTGATGCCAAAGACGATCAATATTTTGAACTATACGAGCAACGCGAGCTAAATGAATTTGAACTATTCAAATTAGAACAGCAGGCTGAATTCAATGAATATAAAGAGCAAATAATGGAAGAGTTTGTAGCATTTAAAAAGTCAATCGAACTGGATCAGGGAAATGCTCTGGTTTTCGATGGCAATAAAGTGACGCAGACACCGCTTGACGATTCAGTATTTGAAGAAATTACTGAATTTGAACAATTCCTGAACGATAATTCCTGGCAATAAGCCAGATGTAGAGATGGCAAAGTTTATGAAAACATTTTTGCTGATATTTTCTACTCTTCTATGTGGACAAGTCTTTGCTGACCAACCTGATTGGGTGAATTCTGGTGTCATAGAAAAATACCAAAATAACCTCAAATACGTCACTGCAGTAGGGGACGGGGAAACATCAGGTGATGCAGACAAGTTGGCTTTTTCTCGTTTAGCAGAACAAATTCAGGTCAGTATCTCTAGCCAAAGTATTATTAATCAGGAATATCACTCTACAGCTGGTAAAGTTGAACGTCGGGAAGATGTCAACATTAATATCAAAACCAGCGTTGACCTGGAGGATATCGAAGGCATTTTAATTGCAGGGCGTTATTTTAATGAAGCGTCAAAAACTTATTATGCCTTTGCAGTATTGGATAAAGTCAAAACAGCGACCAGATTATCGTTCAAGATTGAAAGCCAGTTCGATCAAATTAGATCACAACAAAGTGATGCCAAAAAGTTAATCAACAGCGGGCAAGCGTCTAAAGGCATAACAAATCTGGCTAGGGCAAGCCAATCTTTAGAGACGATTCAGGAAGACCTGTCATTACATCGTTTATTCGCAAATACGGGAATGCAAAGCCTTCATGGTGAAGAATTTAGAGAAATCACGACAAAATTTGATCAGTACCTGACCCGGGTTTTCAATCTTGTAAATGTCAAGGTTGTCAATGGCGATGAAAAGCCTGGTTCTCCCGAATTAGGCGTGGAAGAACCGTATCTCGTAGAATTTTCCTATAATGGTCGAGCGTTAAAACAAGTTCCTGTTGCAATAGAAACAGATACCGACGGCATGCAAATTGATGCAGATCAGATGACCGATAAACGCGGCGCGCTTTCTGTCCAGGTTCGTTCCCTTCCTTATACGGGTAGCGAACAAAATCGTATCAGGGTGAAATTGGCAATTTATGATCAATTATTCAACAACCGGTCACCTTCAGCCCAGCTGGTTGTTCTGCTTGATCAGAAATCCGACGTAGCCATACGATTGATCAGTAAAATTAATAGTAGAGCACATCAGTATCTAGGTACTATAGTTAACGATGGACTGGCCGCTGTTTTATCAGATCAAAATTACAACGTCACGATCGATGATGGTGGCGATTCGAGCCGATCAGGTTATGTACTAGAGACGCTTGCTACCGTGGTAGAATTTCCAGGTTTTTCGGGTATGAGCTTCTCAAAAATTAATGGTGTTATCAGAATTAAAAGCGCCAGTACCAATCGGGTATTAAAAACTATCAGGATAAATGCCGATAAAACCAAGGCCGGTGCTTTATCGAGTGCTGACTCCGCAGAAAAAGCGGCGGGCCAGCTGATAGATGCTGTTCAAGATGAACTACTAGAGACACTCGAAAATAATATTGGTAGAAACTAGAATTTTTAACAAAACCGTAACCCTGACTTAGTATTTCTATAGGAGAAATCAATGAATTTACCTAGTATTAGCTGGCTGAAAAAAATCTTTCTATTATTGTTATTAACAGCCTTATTTAGCTGTGCTTCAGCACCTAAACCAGATATATCCAATACCTTAAGGACTATAGCTATCTTACCTTTTGGCAATGATAGCAATAATATCGATGCCCCCAATATTGTACGGCAACATCTTAAGAAAAAATTAAAAGCGAAATTTTATAAAGTGCTGTCTTTAAAAAAAGTGGATCAAATACTGCTGGATGAACTGGGTATAACGTTGGGAGAGCAGTTAAAAGAAGTGGATTTTAGCGAAATCAGAGCTAAGGTTAATGCTGATGGTTTCGTGTTTGGCCATGTGACATATTTTGACCAAACGATAACAGGCGTGCTCAATACAAATCGTGTTAGTGCCAGGATGAATTTGATACGAGCCAGTAATGATAAAGAAGTCTGGAAAAGTAATATCGGCATTAAAAGTGACGAAAGTGTTGGCGGCATTGGAGCAATTGCTTCAATCGCGGGTTCAATATCTGACGCCAACGATGATGATATTAAGTGGATTACTATTGAGAGTGAAAATACCAATGACTCATTTGCAGCGGGTTTGTTATCTGGTCTGATAAAAAGTGCCGTCGCGAGTGCTTTTGATTCAACCCTGGAACGTGAAACAATTTCCCTAATTGATTATTCGACTCAGACCTTGAGACAAGGTCCTGGCTACTAAACTATATATACCCCTAAATGGAGAATAAAATGAAACTGAATAGAATAACCACCGTAATTCTAATATCGACCAGTATATTTATTGCTGCCTGTTCGCCAAAAACCAAAAGCGTACACAACGATGATGTAAACGTTAAAGTTAAACAGGTAGACATTAGTAAAGTTGATTATAAAGGCCCGAAACTAAGGGTCGGTGTTGTTAATTTTCAAAACAATACACCACGTCGAGTCCGTGGGCTTGAAACTGCTGCAACTAATATTTTGACCACTATGTTGCATGAAACCGGTAATTTTATTGTTATTCCTCAACAAGACATGCAGTCGATTTTGAGCCAGCAAAAATTGGGTGCATCCGGCGTTATTAATGCTAGTACTGCTGCTCAAATGGGTAAAGTACTTGGTTTGAACGCAATTTTAACAGGTTCAATTACCAGTTATGCCGAGTTAGTGGAGGGTTCAAATACTTTCATTACACAATCAAAAACACAGATTGCCAAGGTTGGTGTCGATTACCGCATAGTTGATACTACCACGGGTGTGCAGCTTTTCGCCTCACATGGTACCGGTGAATTCCGCAAAGAGAGTGGTGGCATCCTCGGCTTTGGTTCCAAAAGTTCTCACGATACTTCGCTGAAAGATGGCGCTTTACGGGATGCTCTGGGTAAGGCAATGAATAAAATCACCGGACAGTTGACTAGTGATTTATGGGCGGGAAGAATTGCTCAAGTTAAAGGTAAGAATGTTTATATTAATGCCGGTAAAGTAACTGGCTTGCAATTAGGCGATCTCCTGGCAGTTCAGGAACTAGGAGAAGAGATTATTGACCCGCAAACAGGTGTTTCGATTGGCCGTGCTCCAGGTGTGATGCGAGGAAAGCTCAAAATTACTGGCTTTTTTGGTAAAGACGGATCAGTTGCAAAAGTCGTTTCAGGTAAAAAATTCAGGAAGAATGATTTGGTGAGAATGGCAAATTAAAAGTGTATTTATTCGGACAAATACTGTATTCAGTAAAAATTTTAAATAAGGAGTAAAAAGTGAATCATTTTATAGAGGCATTTAAAAAGTTTGCACAATTTTCTGGTCGCGCTACACGTGAACAATTCTGGATGTATATTTTATTTTACATCATCCTCTCTATCGTTCTGAGTGTCATTGATGCCGTGTTAGGCACGCTTGTCCTGGCGTTAATTTTTTCCTTAGTCATGTTGATTCCTAGTATTAGTATTGCTACTCGGCGGTTACATGATACTGGACGAACAGGCTGGTGGCAGCTGATTGGTTTTATTCCGTTAATCGGCCTGATAGTCCTGATTGTATTCTACGTTCAGGATAGTAAAGAAGATAATAATTATGGCCCTAATCCTAAGCAGGCATAAGTAATTTTCAGTTAAAACGAATTTTACTAATATTATGTGGCCGATTGATCATTATAATCAATCGGTCATTATTTTGGATGCTATAAAATTAAAAATACTCATTAAAAAGCAACGATTGATTAAATTTATGAAACTATGACAATCTCCATACGCCAATTGTTAATCACCATAGTGTCACCAATTGTTGTGCTTGTAGCAGTAGTTGTTTTAAACAGAAACTTTGGAATGAGTATGTCCGAGCTCACCCGAGATGTAACTGCTATTGCAAATATTCATCCCCTTTCGGGCTTGCTTTCAAATCTGGGAATATTATTGTGGTGTGCGACTGCATCAGTTTGTTTCTTTGCTATGTTCATACTGCATAAAAGTAGGTTAACAGGTTACTCTTCATTTTTATTCAGTGCGGCAATGTTGACAACTTATTTAATGCTGGATGATGCATTCTTAATTCATGAACATTTTGTTCATAATTTATTAAACATAAATCAAATAATTGTACCCATAGCTCTAGGGCTTTTCATGATTGTCTTTGTGCTGGTATACAGGCAGATCATTCTAAAATCGAACTATCTAATTCTGGTGGTATCATTGGTGTTTCTGGCAGCTTCTGTGTTTATTGACTCAATACCGCATAGGTGGTTTGAATGGGACAGGTGGTGGAAGTTTTTTCTGGAAGATGGGACAAAATGGATTGGGATCTGTTTCTGGTGTAGTTATTTTGTCCAGACTTCCTATTCATTTCTGGTTAAGGAAAACAAGTTACTCTGAGATTTGAAACAAAATCTATTCTGTCTCTGGCAGCTGCGTAGAAATTTGCTAGAATGCCGCATTTTTAAGAAACACACATGATCCTAAATTAATCCGTTGACCGCTTAAGTAACGCTAAAACTATATGAAAATATTAACCATTTTTAATGCACCGCAGTTCACCCATTCGGTGAGTGATGCTACACCGCCAATTGCACCTCTGAGAGTGCATCTTACTATACAAAAATACTCATGAAGAGCCTGCCCATTCACTCCTTTTTTTGTTACGCCAGTTGCACTCTCCAGATGCATACTTGGCGGTGTCCAACTGATTAATTTAGAATGATCGAAAGAATAGCTGAATCTTTGCTCTATGCCAGTCGTTGGTTACTGGCACCTATTTATATGGGCCTGTCTCTGGCATTAATATTGATTGCCCTCAAATTTTTTCAGGAAGCATTCCATTTCTTTCCACTGGTCTTTGCTGCTACCGAGTCAGAATTGGTTCTAGTGGTGTTGTCGTTGATTGATATGGCA
>Ga0256847_1000843_pt1 | contig 17419 bp, 11 predicted proteins | sample TeddybearmetaG_FD_189099 | JGI IMG/M metagenome (GOLD analysis project Ga0256847, IMG submission 189099) | Hydrothermal vent microbial communities from East Pacific Rise, Pacific Ocean - Teddybear | ecosystem: Environmental > Aquatic > Marine > Hydrothermal vents | place: Pacific Ocean: East... | reverse complement strand
GACGTCCGAGATCAAATCGAGCATCCGTATACGGAACACATAATGCTTGCCGACATGTTTGAGGACTTCCAGCCGCTGATACAGAAAATCGGCGTCGAGCGCCCAGACCTGATCAATCGTTGCAGCCACCCGAACGATGCCTGAATCCGCGCGGTCTTCAATCGGGGTTGAGTTATAAACCGCTGACATGGCCGCCTCCGTTAAGGGCCAATATAGCGGTGATGACTTAACCAAAGGCTTATCAGAAAATTACAAAAAGTTACGATGCACTGGCTTTGATCGAAAGCGCATGCAGACCGGTATCAAACTCTGATTTAAGCGCATCCATCACGGCGCGCTGCATGGCGACACGGCTGAGGCCGGCAAAAGCAGAGGCGATAATCTCAACATTATAGTGCGTTTCACCGCCCGGACTGGCGCCTGCATGGCCCGCGTGGCGGGCGCTATCGTCGATCACTTTCAGCTCGGTCGGGCTGAGCGCAGTCGATAAAGCTGCATGAATTCGTGTTTGTCGTGTCATCAGTTCTGGCCTCGTTAACAGGAACACTATATAGGATGTGTCCGATGAGCAAAGATTACGATTACCGCGTCAAGTTTACTGACATCCGAGTGAAGCCTCCTGCCGATGATACATCGCGGGCCAAGGCGCAAGAAAACCGTGTTTGCGAACAGGGCAGCTGCGATCTGGCGGGCGAGCACCCTGCCCCGATGCAGTTCGGCGATGGCAAACACTGGTTCTGCAAACGCCATGCAGGCGAGTATAACAAGGCCTTCAACTTCTTCGACACGATGACCGACCAGCAGCAGAAAGACTTTAACGAGAGCGCGCGTTACGGGTTTACCCCGACTTGGAAAATGGGCTCAGGCCCAATGGGCGGCACGAAATCTGGCAAAGCCAGTGATCCGCGCAAGTGGAAAGGCGCTGAGTTCTTTCAGAATGAGGCGGCCGCGAAAGAAGCGCGCCGCGGCAATCGCAGCGCTACCGGTGTGGCCAAGCGCGCACTGGCTGAGCTGGACCTGAAAGCGAATGCCAAGGCACCAGAAATTCGCGCGCGATATGCCGATTATGTTCGCCGGTTCCACCCGGACTCAAATAGCGGTGATCGCTCGTCCGAGGAAAAGCTGTCAAAAGTCATCCGCGCCGGCAAGACGCTGAAAGCCGCAGGCTTGATGAAAGACTAGCGCCCTAATGGACGCGTGCTTCTGGCCACAGGCGCAGGAAGTTTTCCGTATAGAACAGGTTCTTGTCGTGCTCTGAGCGCGCGGACATTGCTTTTTCAAATTTGGCAATCGGATCGCGGCCGCCTTCGACGTGCGGGTAATCGCTGCTGAACATGTAAAGATCAGGCGTGGACTGCTGGATCATGTTGGCGACATCTTCGTGCGGGAAGGGCGTGAAGCCCATTTGCGCGATGATCTGCTCGGACGGCTTGCGATCAAACCTCACCGATTGGTCGACCCGGCCATAGATACGGGTAATGTCGTCCAAGCGTCGCAGCATTTCCGGGACCCAGCCAGCGCCAAGTTCAACCACCGCGCCGCGCAAGGTCGGATGACGATCAAATATCCCATCTGCAACCATCATGCTGACAAAGGTCTCAGCCGGTTGATGCAATAGAAGCGCATCCTTGGTGCGAACATTCTCGCCGCCGCCCATCCAGTCTTTCACTGCGGCACGGCCATTCACGCTCCAGGATTTCAGCGCCTGTAGCGGTGACCCGCCGACATGTAGCAAGAACGGCACGCCGCTTTCAGCCAGCTTGGCCCAGAACGGTTCAAGATCGACATGGCCGGCCGCAAACCCGATCGGCGCGCGGTGCGGCACCCAGATCGCTTCCAAGCCACTCTCAATCGCGAAATCAAGTTCCTTGATCGCCAGTTCCGGATCATCCAAAGGCACAACGCCGACGCCCATCAGGCGGCTATCATCACTGCAAAAATCTGCCATGTGGCGATTATGGGCGCGGGTGGCGCCGTAGCGCAGATAGGATTGCGTTTTGGAACTTGGATGGAAAGGCAGCGCCACACTATGGGTCGCGAAGACCAGCTGTTTCTTGAAGCCGAGCATATCCATTGCGGTTGAGCGATCAGTTGAATTGAACGCGCCGAGCGCCTGAATTTCCTTTGACGTATTGATCAGCGTATCGCCGAGATCGATCATCTCCTGAACATGTTCGGCGCTATGTTTGCCGCCCTGCTCCATAATGATCGCAACTTCTTCGTCCGTGACGAGGGAGGCACTATAGCTAACTTCGGGGATTTCATCGCGGATTTTCGGATCGGCATAGGCCTTGAGAAAATTCGGCAGCTCCATGATGTGGCTATCAGCGTCGTAGAAAGCGCGGGTGCTGGGGACGTAGACCATGGTAGGCTCCTATTATGGGTAGGACCCTATCACAGCGCAAAAATTCGGTACTGTCCAAGAAAATCAGAGCGCGTCGGCAATGAATTTTTCGTCGATCAGGGAATATAGATCGTGTATTCGACCTCGGCTTCGACATCGAAAACGCCGTCGGCGAGATCGATATTGCCGGTATTCCAGCGATAGGTCTGGTCGAACCGAACCGATTGATCAGCGATGTTGCCGGCAGATAGAGCCGTGCGGCGGTTGCCGTTGAAAATATTATAACCGCCGGTCATCAATGAGAGACGGCGATAATTATTGTGCTGCACCCCTGCGCGGTTTGTGTTGGTGCTGTGCGGATACTGAGCCGAACCGCCAAACGCCAAACCGGCATCGCTACCGCTACGGGTAATTCGCATACGCAGGCGGATCAGGTTGAGATCAGCTGGATCGCCGACAGCGCTAGAGACCGCGTCAATGCTGAAGGCCTTGTTCGAGGCGACGTAGAACGAGGATTCAATTTCGCTACGGATCGTGCGCACATCAGTTGTGGCGTCGAGCTCAAACGCAGTGAAGCTGTCAGAGGCGTCGGTCACCCGGTCGCCATTGGCGCGTGTGTCTTGGTTCGGGCCATTGGCAATGCGGCGGATGCGCAGGGTCGCCCCGGCATCATTGGCATAGGTCTCGTCCAGCGCATCGAGCGTGCCGGTCAGAACCGTGAAGACATCGCCCGCGATCAGGTCAGTGCTGGCACCGCCATCTTCGATAATGAACTCGGATGCGATCGGTGTCGTGCTGGTATTGTCAGCGCCCCAGACGATCACCACACCGTCAACCTTGAGAATCGGGCGATCAATCACACTGCCGAGCGACGGCAGTGTCGCGCACAGGCCAAGGCTCGCGGTTGCTGCGGCTATGCGGCCCCAGGCAGCTTTTTGGAAGATGTTCAGACTTGGCATTGCCCTGCTTCTGACAGAGTTAAGTTTGGATACCGATAAATGGATTGGTGAAATTCGATGTAGTTTCTATCTCGCCACTGGGCGCTCAGGCCTTGCTTTTATGGTGCAATCACGGTCATTGGCGCGTGTCCGTTCAAAGGAGTGTCGGAGATGGCAGGTGTTGTAGTTGTCGGGGCCCAATGGGGCGATGAAGGCAAGGGCAAGATTGTCGATTGGCTGTCGGCCCGCGCCGATGTGATTGTGCGCTTTCAGGGCGGGCACAATGCTGGCCATACGCTGGTCATCGGCAACAAGACATTCAAACTGAACTTGCTGCCATCCGGGGTAGTGCGCGGCGGCAAACTCTCTGTCATCGGCAATGGCGTTGTGGTTGATCCGTGGCAGCTTCTGGCCGAGATTGAAGGTATGGCGAAAGAGGGTATCGCGCTTGGGCCGGACGAGCTGATTCTGGCCGAGAATGCCTGCCTGATCCTGCCTTGGCATAAGGATATTGATGCGGCGCGTGAGACCGAGCTTGGCGACGCCAAGATCGGCACAACCAAGCGCGGCATTGGCCCCGCCTATGAAGACAAAGCCGGACGCCGCGCGATCAGGGTTGCAGATCTGGCCGATCCAGCTGCGATTGACATGAAACTAACGCGGCTGCTCGCGCATCACCGGCCCCTGCGCAAAGGTCTCGGCCTGCCAGAGCCGGATGCGGCAGCGCTGAAGGCGGAGCTATTGGAAATTGCCCCGCGCATTTTGCCTTATGCCAAGGCGGCATGGCAGCTTCTCGACAAGCAGGTGCGCGCTGGCAAACGTATCCTGTTCGAAGGCGCGCAAGGTGTGATGCTGGATGTTGACCACGGCACTTATCCATTTGTGACCTCTTCGAATGTGGTGGCTGGGCAAGCCTCGGCCGGGTCTGGCATTGGCCTTAGCGCGATCAGCTATGTGCTCGGTCTGGCCAAGGCCTATACGACGCGGGTTGGCTCGGGCCCGTTCCCGACTGAGTTGGAAGATGAGACCGGGCAGAAGCTCGGCGAGCGCGGGCATGAGTTTGGCACGGTCACGGGCCGAGCGCGGCGCTGCGGCTGGTTTGATGCGGTGATGGTGCGACAGGCTTGTATCACGTCCGGCGTCACCGGATTGGCGCTGACCAAGCTGGATGTGCTGGATAGGTTTGAAGAGTTGAAAATCTGTACCTCCTATAAGCTTGGCGACAAGACGCTGGATCATTTCCCGGCTGGGCTGACTGATCAGGCAAATGTCGAGCCGGTCTATGAGACCATGCCGGGCTGGACTGAATCAACTCGCGGCGCGCGTAGCTGGAATGATTTGCCAGCTAATGCGGTGAAATATGTTCGCCGCCTTGAAGAGCTGGTTGGCAGGCCGTGCGCGCTGGTTTCGACCTCGCCGGAACGCGAAGACGTGATCTTGATGCGCGACCCGTTCGAGCAGGGCTAAGGATGAGGCTGTTTGGGTAACCTCTCCTGACCAAGAACAATCGCTATGTCAGGCCCGCTACAGCCAGCGCTTCGGCTTGAGCTGCCCCAAGTTTTTCCTCGTCAAAGCCTTCGAGGCTTTGTTCGAATAGGGCGTGGAAGTTCAGTTCAGCGCCGAGGCGCAAATAGGCGGCGCCGAGGCCGATGGCGGCGCGGTCCATGAACACGAACTCGCGCGGGATGGTGACCGGGCCTTTTTCCTTCAGCAGCTTGCGCACGGCAAAGGCTTCCTTGCGGCCATAATCGCCGGGTTTGATCCCGTCAGCGACGCTGCGCACGCGGTCATCAAGCAGCGGGCCGTAGATGAATTTCGACCAGATGTTGAGCACTTCGACCAGATCGCGGTTCAGGCCCTTAAAGCCCCATTTCTCGTACGCGGCGTAAGACGCATCGAAGTCGCCAGCTAGCGTCGCGCGGTAGAGATCGACGACGCCGGCGACAAAGCTCGGCGGGAAAATTCGGATACAGCCAAAGTCGAGCAGGTTGAGCCCAGCCCCCTCATCGGTGACTTGATAATTGCCGAGATGCGGGTCGCCGTGGATCACGGCGCGCGAATTGAACGGCATCCACCAGGTCCAGAACAGGTTCGAAGCAATGCCATTGCGGACCTCTTGCGGCGCGTCTTCATAGGCCGAGAGATGTTCGCCATTGACCCAGCTCATCGTCAGCAAGCGGTCGGTTGAAAGCTCTGGCACCGGCTCTGGCACCGTGACGAAATCCTTGTCGCCGAGAATATAGGCGTAGAGCGCCATATGTTTGGCCTCGCGCTTATAGTCGAGCTCCTCGCGCAGGCGATCGGTGATCTCGCCAATCATTTCGGAGGGGTCGATTGAACCATCCAAGCGCTTGAACAGACCGAGCAGAGTCTTTAGCTGGCCGACATCGCTTTCAACCGCGCTGGCCATGTCGGGATATTGCAGCTTGCAGGCAACCTCGCGGCCATCGTGCAGGGTGGCGCGGTGAACCTGTCCGAGCGAGGCGGCGTGGGCGGCCTCTTTGCCGAACTTTGCGAACTTGTCTTGCCAGTCAGGGCCAAGCTCAGCGCGCATACGGCGGCGCACGAAGGGCCAGCCCATAGCCGGGGCTTGGGCTTGCAACTGGCTCAGCTCAGCGGCGTATTTGGCCGGCAGGAAGTCAGGAATGGTCGAGACCATTTGCGCGACTTTCATCAGTGGGCCTTTGGATTTACCCAGCGCCGCAGCGAGCGCCTTGGCGATACGCTCGTCGCCCTTGTCGCCGCCAAACAGGGAATTCGCCGCAAAGGACAGACCCGCGCCAGACAGATTGGTGCCGACCTTGACCGTTCGCCCAATGCGCGCCGACAGGCGATTACGTTCTGGGTCTTGCTGGTCAGTCATGTCGCGGCTCCGCTGGTCTCAACCAGAGATAAGGCAGGTTAATCGGATGTCGAGGTGGCATCTTCCGGGCGGCCTTCGTGCAAGTAGCGGCTTTGGCGCAGGCGCGGGAAGATACCGGCCCAAAGCGCTGCAACCCCGATCGCGGCATAGCCCCCGGCAACGACGGTAAATACCCCGCCCCATTTCGCCGCCATGAACCCGGCGCGGGCTTCGCCGAGCTCGTTCGAGGCGCCAAGGAAGATCGAGTTGACCGCATTGACCCGGCCGCGCACATCGTCGGGGGTCCACAGCTGTAGCAAGATCTCGCGGATATAGACCGAGACCATATCGAAACCGCCAACGCACATCAAAGCGATGATCGAGACCCAAACGACCGTCGAATAGCCAAACACGATGGTCGAAAGCCCGAACATGGCCACGCAGACGAACAGGATCGCACCAGCATGATCCTTGATCGGCACGGCGGAAATGACCACCACGACGATGATCGCGCCAACGCCCGGCGCTGCGCGCAGGAGGCCCAGACCAACCGGGCCAAGCTCAAGAATATCGCGGGCATAGATCGGCAAGAGCGCCACTGCGCCGCCGAGCAGAACTGCGAACAAGTCTAGCGAGATCGCGCCGAGGACGATCTTCTCCTTCCAGACATATTTAAACCCGCCCAGAAGCATACCGAGGCTGCTGCCCGTCGCGCCAATCGCTTGCTTTGGTTTGGGAACCGAGAAAATAAGCGCCGCCGCAACGCCGAGTGCTATGACTGAAACAGTATAGGCCGTCCCGGCGGAGATACCGTACAATAATCCCCCCAGCGCCGGGCCCATAACCGACGCCATTTGCCACGACGAGGCGTTCCAGCCGACGGCATTGGCGAAGTCCTCGCGCGGCACGATATTCACCGCCAGCGACGAGGCGGCGGGCGACATGAAGGCCCGCGCGACGCCGAGCACGGTCAAGACTGACAAGACCCAGATCGGCTTGAACTGCCCACTGACAGCGAGATATAGGATCGCCGCCGCGCAGAGCATCTCGACCAGAATTGCAAGCCCCATAATATTGCGCCGCCCGAACCGGTCCGCCGCAATCCCGGTGATGAGCACCAGAACCAGCGCGGGCAGAAATTGCACCAAGCCGATCCAACCGAGCAGAGCGGCATTCTGGGTCTGATCATAAATCTGCCAAGCCACAGCCACAGACAGAATATTCACCGCAAACGAAGTCATGAACCGCGAGGTGAAATAACGCCGATAAGAGACATGCCGAAAGGCAGCAAAACGATCCGACACGATGATCCCACCTGTTAATGCGCTGGTCCTTCTGGGCGCGATCAGTGCACGAGTCTATATCTGCTCGAATTATTCCGGTAAATGCCCGGTTTTGACGTAAATCAGGCAACCTTCATCAGAGAAGGGTGTATGCTCTGACATGTGCGGATTGCGCAGCCAGCTGCCTTTTGGATAGTCGCCATGTTCGTCCTGAAACACGCCCTCAAGAATCAGAATTTCTTCGCCGCCCCAGTGGCGGTGACGGGTAAATTTGGTGCCCGGCGCCCAGCGCACCAAGGCGGCGCTTTCAGTTCCGTGGCTGTGTAGGGGCAACACAGTCAGACCATCGGCTGTGCCCGACTGGAACTGGGCCGAGGGTGTATTGATGACTTTCTGCTCAGTATCACTGGCCTCAAACTGCTGTAGTTTCACCAGTATCGTACAGCCATCCTTGCTGAAAGGCGTGTGGCGCGACCCGATTGGATTACGGACATATGTCCCCGGTCCATAGTCGCCGTTCTCGTCGGAGAAGATCCCCTCGAGCACGAGAAACTCTTCGCCGCCGCCATGCTCATGTTCGGAGAAATACGAGTTAGGGGCATAGCGTACGATTGAAGTTGCGCGCGCGACCTCTTCGCCGATCCGGTCGAGCATGATCCGATCAACCCCTTGCATCGGAGACGGCACCCAGCTCTGGTCCTCGGGGCGACTAACGGCGCGTTTGGAGAAATCGGCATTGATATGCATGGGTTTAAATCCTGAATCGCGTTAGCGCAGCCGCGCTTGCAGTGTGGTGACGGCCATGTCGTAGAGTTCGGTCGTGGCGGCGGCGCGGGCCATGAGCTGCGCGCCTTCGACCAGCGCCAGACAGGCAGCGGCTTCGGCGATCGGGCGGCCGACCTGAGTGATGCTTGCATCAGCGGCGGCGAGGTCGAACACCGCTTTGAGCCAAAGCAGGCTTTGCTCGTGAAACTTCATCAATTGCGCCAGAACTGGCTGTGAAAGACTGTCTCGTCCGGCGCTGAACGCGACGCAGAGGCAGACCATCTCGCCGCCGTGCAGAGCTTCTCGGTAGGTCTGGATATAGGCGTTCAACTGCGCCGATGCCGTGTCATGATCTGTGCGGATTTCACTCAGCTTCGCCATGAAACTGCTCGAGTAGCGCTCCAATATCGCCAGAGCGAGATCGGCTTTGGTTGGGAAATGGTGATGGATACTGGCTTTTCGGATACCAACTTGCCTAGCCAGATCGCCGTAAGAGAAGCCGTCATAGCCGCGTCGCCGGGCGGCATGTTCGGCTGAATCGAGGAGGGCTGTTTTTGTATTCATGCAACCTACCTAGTAGTAGGTAGCTAAAATGTCAACTTCTGCCACCGAGAAAGCTGACTCTGACCCTGCCAATTCCGGCGCGTTCCCTGTATATTCCATGCATGAGCGCGCCGAATCACCCTGCACAGAAGAGTTTGAGCATTAGCCAGTTGGCCGCTGCGCGTGCGCCGTCTGCTGCAACGCAGGCGGCGTATCTCGATGGCTTGAACCCGGAACAGACCGAAGCGGTGCTGCATACGGAAGGCCCGCTTCTGGTGCTGGCGGGTGCGGGAACGGGCAAAACGAGGGTGCTAACGGCGCGGCTGGCGCATATCATCGGTACACGCCTCGCCTATCCGAGCCAGACCTTGACGGTGACCTTCACCAACAAAGCGGCGCGTGAGATGCGCGAACGGGCGCTACAATTGATCGGGGAAGCGGGCGAGGGCCTGCGCTGGCTTGGCACGTTCCATTCGATCTCGGCGCAAATCCTGCGCAAACATGCCGAACTGGTCGGGCTGAAATCCAGCTTCACCATTCTCGATACCGATGATCAAATCCGCCTGTGCAAACAGATCATCGAGGCGGAGAATATTGACCCCAAACGCTGGACCCCGCGCTTTCTGGCTGGCCTGATTGATGGCTGGAAGAACCGGGCTCTGTTGCCTGCGAAAGTGCCCAAGAATGAGGCGTTCAACTTTGCCGATGGCAAGGGCATCAAGGCTTACGGGATTTATCAGGCGCGGCTGAAAACGCTCAATTGTTGCGATTTCGGCGATTTGTTGGTCCACAATATCACGATCTTTCAGAACAATGCCGACCTGCTCGCCGAGTTTCACGCCAAGTTCAAATATATTCTGGTCGACGAGTATCAAGATACCAATGTCGCGCAGTATTTGTGGCTGCGGCTGCTGGCGCAAGGCAATTCCAATATTTGCTGCGTCGGCGATGATGACCAGTCGATCTATGGCTGGCGCGGGGCTGAGGTCGACAATATCCTGCGTTTCGAGAAGGATTTTCCCGGCGCCAAAACGGTGCGGCTGGAGCGCAATTATCGCTCAACCGAGCATATTCTCGCCGCCGCCTCATCGGTGATCGCTCACAATAAAGGTCGCCTCGGCAAGACGCTTTACGTGGGCGGCGACAACAAGAATGACCCGGACGCCGAGCAGGTTCAGGTGCGCGGGATTTGGGACGGCGACGCCGAAGCGCGGCTGATCTGCGACGATATTGAGAGCTGGCGCAGCAAAGGCGGGAAGTATGCCGATTGCGCCATTCTGGTGCGTGCCTCGTGGCAGATGCGATTGTTCGAGGAACGCTTGATCATTCTCGGCATTCCGTACCGGGTGATCGGTGGTCCGCGTTTCTTCGAGCGCGCCGAGATCCGCGACGCGATGGCTTATCTGCGCCTGATCCGCTCGACTGACGATGATCTGGCGTTTGAGCGTGTGGTCAATCAACCCAAGCGCGGGGTTGGCAATACGACGCTGCAAAAGCTGCAACGCTATGCCCGCGATGATGGCCGTTCCTTGTTTACGCTGACCCCGATGGTGCTGCAGACCGACGAGATCAAAGGCCCCGGCAAACGCGGGCTGACCACATTCATCGACCAGATCAATATGTGGCGTGACCGTCTGAAATCTGGACTGTCGCATACCGAACTGGTGCAAGTGATCCTAGATGAAAGCGGCTATACGGACATGCTGCAAAAGGATCGCAGCCCGCAGGCGCAGACGCGGCTGGATAACCTCAAAGAGCTGGTCAATGCGATGGCCGAGTTTGATAGTTTGCCAGCGTTTCTGGAACATGTTCAGCTGGTCATGGATGTTTCGCAAGGCGGCGACGGCGACGAGGTACAAATCCTGACATTGCACGGGGCCAAGGGGTTGGAATGGCCGCTGGTCTTCCTGCCGGGCTGGGAAGAGGAAGTGTTCCCGTCGCGGCGTAGCCTCGATGAAGGCGGCATCAAGGGCCTCGAGGAAGAACGGCGGCTGGCTTATGTCGGGATTACGCGGGCGCGCGAGGCGTGCCGTATCTCGTTTGTGGCCAATCGCCAGATTTACGGGCGCTGGCAATCAGTGCTGCCGTCACGCTTTGTCGACGAGTTGCCGCACGAGCATGTCGAGGCGCAGTCGGAAACCGGTTATTCCGCCGCCCTGCCCGGCGGCGATACCGGCTTCAAAGGCACGATCGAGGATTTGGGCGAACGCTCAAGCTATAACTCTCCGGGCTGGAAACGGTTGCAGGAAAATTCTGGTAAATATTCAAGCGGCCCGGTGATTGACGGCAAGGCCCGGCTAGTCGCGACCGAGACCAGCCCAAGCGCTTTCAAGATCGGCCAGCGCGTGTTCCACGAGAAATTCGGCTACGGACAAGTGCTCGACGCCAACGGCACGAAACTGCAGGTCGCGTTCGAGAAGGCCGGATTGAAGAAAGTGATTTCGACGTTTGTGACGGGGGTTTAGACCTCACTCCGAGTGTCCCGGGACACCCGTGGGGCTTGACCCGGGATCTCTTGCCGTGATGTCCTGAGCCTGCGCAAAGGGACTCCGGGTCAAGCCCGGAGCCATCGGATGGGGGGAGTATTTGGACAAGTTTTTCTACACCTATATCGTCACAAATAAGCTGCGCGGGACGCTATATACCGGCATGACAGACGACATAAACAAGCGCGCATGGGAACACCGTGAGCATGTCCTCAAAGGCAGCTTTTCAGACAAGTACAATTGCGAAGCGCTCGTCTGGTACGAAGGTTTTGATACCCGCGAAGAAGCAATTGGGCGCGAAAAGCAACTCAAGAACTGGAAGCGAGATTGGAAGATCGAACTAATTGAAGAGGAAAACCCGGATTGGCGGGATTTGGCGGATGTTTTGCTTTGACTTGAATCCCAACCACCGTTGGCTCCGGACTTGATCCGGAGTCTCGTGCAATGAAGTTGGGAAGCTACGCATGAGCCCCCGGATCAAGTCCCACGGGTGTCCCAGGGCAAACGGTAATATTTAGTGCTTCACCTGCTCGTCATCCGTGCCTAATCCGTCCCAGAATTTCTTGACGCGGCCGACAAAGCCGTTGCTTTCTGGGTTGCAGTCGGCGCCGGAGCAGTCGCAGAACTCGCGCATCAGTTCTTTTTGGCGCACGCTTAAATTGCGCGGGGTTTCGACGAACATTTCGATATAGAGATCGCCAGTTGCAGCATTGCCGCGCAAGCTTGGCATGCCTTTGCCGCGCAGGCGTAATTTGCGGCCGGTCTGTGCGCCTTCCGGGATGGTGACGCGGGCGCGGCCACCATCAATCGTTGGAATTTCAATCTCGCCGCCGAGCGAAGCTTTGACCATCGAGACCGGCGTGCGGCAGTAGAGATTCGGGCCGTCGCGCTCAAACAGGTCATGTTCGGCTACATCGACGAAGATGTAGAGGTCGCCTTTCGGGCCACCTTTGGCCCCTGGCTCGCCTTCGCCTGATAGACGAATTCTCATCCCGGTTTCTACACCTGCGGGAATTTTCACGGCCAGCGTGCGGTCTTCTTGTACTTGGCCCGCGCCGCGGCAGGTTTTGCAGGGTTTGGAAATGGTCTGGCCACGCCCGGAACAGCGCGCGCAGGTGCGCTCCATCGTGAAGAAGCCCTGCTGTGCCCGCACTCGGCCTGCGCCGCCGCAGGTTGAGCAGGTTTCAGGGCTTGAGCCGGCTTCTGCGCCGGACCCACTGCACGGCGAACAGCTTACCGCTGTCGGAACATGAATTTCAGTGTCTTTGCCTGCAAAGGCGTCTTCAAGGGAGATATCCATATCATAGCGCAGGTCAGAGCCGCGCTGCGGCCCGCCGCGCCGACGCCCGCCGCCGCCAAATACCTGACTGAATATGTCTTGGAATATATCGCCGGGATCGCCGCCGCCAAACGGATTGCCGCCACCGGGGCCGCCATTCTCGAACGCCGCATGGCCGAAACGATCATAGGCAGCTTTCTGGTCCGGGTCAGACAGGATGGCATAAGCCTCGCCGACTTCTTTGAACTTGAGCTCAGCCGCTTCGTCGCCCTGATTCTGATCAGGATGATATTTCATCGCGAGTTTACGGTAGGCAGATTTCAGCGCTTTGGCGTCGGCATCGTTAGAAACACCAAGCACATCATAATAATCGCGTTTACTCATCGCCGACCAAACCGTTCTTCAATTTCACTCCGGCCCATGAAATGGGGGGATGATTACGTCACTGCAAGGGTTTCCTGCAGCCTAGCCCGCTTTGGTTAGCTTGGTGTTACCTAAAATCATCTTCGCGCTTTCCTTGGGGACCACCATCAGGGTCTGTCCAAGGGTTTGATCCCAGTCCTTCAAAAGCTCCGTAGCGCGGACAGAACGGGTGCGTTCAATGTGGATTTCGAGCAGCAATCTGAACCCTTCAATATGCTTGTCAGACATATCGCCGAGCGGATACCAGTCGATATCATCAGGGTTGGCAACGTCATCAAACTGGCGCTCTGCATCCCAGATATAGGCGATCCCGCCAGTCATCCCGGCGCCAAAATTATCGCCAACTGGGCCGAGTATAGCGACGCGGCCACCGGTCATATATTCACAGCCATTGGCGCCGCAGCCTTCAATCACCGCCTCTGCGCCGGAATTACGCACGGCAAAGCGCACGCCCGCTTGGCCCGCCGCGTACAGCTTGCCAGCCGTGGCACCGTACAGACAGGTATTGCCAATGATCGTGTTCTCACCCGCCACGAACGGCGCATTGGCCGGTGGGCGCAGCTGGATCGTCGCGCCGGATAGGCCTTTGCCGACATAGTCATTCGCGTCTCCGATAACGTCCAGCAGCAGGCCCTGAACCGAGAACGCGCCGAGCGATTGCCCGGCACTTCCGGTCAGGCGGATATGCAAGCGACCCTCTGGCAGCGCTTTCTCGCCAAACTTGCGGACAATTGCCGAGCTTGAGCGCGCACCGATGGAGCGCAGCACGTTGCGCACTTCATATTGAAGTTGCATCTTCTCACCGCGCGCAAAGAACGGTTCGCCATCGCGCAGAATTTTTACGTCCAGCGAGTCCGGCACTTCTTCGCGGCGGTTTGGCGTATATTCCACCGGATTGGCGGTATCGACCTGAACCAGAAGCGGATTGAGGTCGAGATCATCAAGATGCGGCGCGCCGCGCGAGACCTGCGCCAGAAGATCGGTTCGCCCAATCGCCTCATCCAGAGATTTCAAGCCCAGAGAAGCGAGGGTACGGCGCACATCTTCGGCGATGAAGCTCATCAGATTGACGACCTTATCGGCCGTTCCGGTGAATTTCTTGCGCAGCTCCTCGTCCTGCGTACACACGCCAACCGGACAAGTATTGGAATGGCACTGGCGCACCATGATACAGCCCATCGCCACCAGTGACGCGGTGCCAATGCCGTATTCTTCAGCGCCCAGCATCGCCGCGATAACAATATCGCGCCCGGTGCGCAGGCCGCCATCGGTGCGCAAAGTCACTTTATCGCGCAGATTATTCAAGCTGAGCACTTGGTGGGCTTCGGCAAGCCCGATCTCCCAAGGCAGACCAGCATATTTGATTGAGGTTTGCGAGCTTGCACCCGTGCCGCCTACCCCGCCAGCGATCAGGATAATATCCGCCTTGGCCTTGGCCACGCCCGCCGCGACCGTGCCGACGCCAGATTGCGCCACCAGCTTCACACAGACCCGCGCCTCCGGGTTGATCTGTTTGAGGTCATAGATTAGCTGCGCCAAATCTTCGATTGAATAAATATCATGATGCGGCGGCGGTGAGATTAGCGTCACGCCCGGCGTCGCATGGCGGTTCTTGGCGATAAACTCTGTGACCTTGAAGCCCGGCAATTGCCCGCCCTCGCCGGGCTTGGCACCTTGCGCGACCTTGATCTCGATCTCGCGACACATGTTGAGATATTCCGCCGTCACACCAAACCGGCCCGAAGCGATCTGTTTGACAGCCGAGTTCATATTGTCGCCATTTGGCAACGGCTTGTAGCGCTCACGCACCTCGCCGCCCTCGCCCGACACCGATTTGGCACCGATCCGGTTCATCGCAACATTCAACGTACCGTGGGCTTCCGGTCCAAGCGCGCCAAGCGACATGCCCGGCGTAACAAAACGTTTGCGGATCTCGTTGACCGATTGAACTTGTTCCAAGGGCTGGGCCGGCCCGGCAGGTTTGAAATCCATCAGATCGCGCAGTTGGATTGGCTGGCTCCGACCGTTCACGGCTTTCTGGTATTTGTCGTAGAGATCATACTCGCCGCGATCACAGGCCGCTTGCAGCATGTGGATCAGGTTACCATCAAGGGCATGCGGCTCAGCCGAGGCGCGCAAGCGGTAGAAGCCGCCCACGGGCAGCGAGATAACATCCTCATCGAACGCTTTCTCGTGGCGGGTCACGGCATTCAATTCGAGACCGGCAAGACCGAGCCCGGAAATCCGGCTAGTCAGGCCGGGGAAATAATCCGCCACCAGCGCTCGTGACAGGCCCAGAGCCTCGAAATTATAGCCGCCGCGATAGGACGAGATCACCGAAATGCCCATCTTGGACATGATTTTGAGCAGGCCCGCCTCAATCGCTTTCATGTAATTCTTGACCGCTTGGCCAAGCGTGATCTTGCCGAGCAGGCCGCGGCTATGCCGATCTGCGATAGCGTCTTGTGCCAGATATGCATTCACGCAGGTCGCGCCGACCCCGATCAGCACTGCAAAATAGTGCGTATCAACACATTCTGCCGAGCGCACAGTTAGCGAGCAGAAAGTCCGCAAGCCCTGCGCAACAAGGTGGCTGTGCACCGCGCCTGTGGCCAGAATGATCGGGATGGCAACCCGGCCCGGACCCTGTTTCTCGTCGGTCAGTACAATATGCTCGCGGCCCGCGCGTACGGCTTCTTCGGCCTCTTCGCGAATTCGGGACAGGGCATCTTTCAGCGCGCCGCCACTGCCACTGGCTTTGTCTTCATCAAACGTGCAATCGATCACCTGTACGCCCTTGCCGAGCATCTTGATCAGGCGATCATACATGCCGGTCGATAGGACCGGGCTTTGCAGCACAAACACATCTTGCTGGCGCGCATCCGTGGTCAGGACATTGCCGAGATTCTTGAACCTCGTTTTCAAGCTCATCACCCGGTCTTCGCGCAGTGGATCAACTGGCGGATTGGTCACTTGGCTAAAGCTCTGGCGGAAGAAATGGCTGAGCGGGCGGAACCGTTCAGACAGGACCGCAACCGGGCTGTCATCGCCCATCGAGCCGATGGCTTCCTTGCCGGTCTCAGCCATTGGCGCGAGGATCAGTTCAAGGCTTTCGAGCGTAAACCCGGCGACCGATTGGCGGCGCAGCAAGTCTTCGGTGGAATAGAGACGCGGCTCATCACCCGGCCCGATTTCCGGGTCGAGATCGCGGACATTTTTGAGCCATCGATCATAGGGGTGCTCGGCCGCCAATTCGTCGACAATTTCCTTATGCTCGTAGAATTTCCCAGTCTGCAAATCAGCCGCAATCATCCCGCCCGCCGGGACATGCCCGCGCTGAACGACTTCATGATCAGTCAGTGGACACATGCCGGTCTCGGATCCCACCGCGAGGATACCGCTACTGGTCAAAGCATAGCGCAGCGGGCGCAAGCCATTGCGGTCGAGCCCAGCCACGGCCCAGCGGCCATCATAGGCGCAGACCGCAGCAGGCCCGTCCCACGGCTCCATCACTGAGTTGCAATAGGCATACAGCGCGGCGTGACTATCCGGCATGGTTGAAGCGCGTTTCGACCACGCTTCCGGGATCAGCAAGGCCTTGGTCATCGGCGCGGTGCGCCCGGCCTTGCAGAGGATTTCAAACACCGCGTCGAGCGCGCCGGAATCTGACAAGCCGTTTGGCACAACCGGTTTGACGTCATCAACATGATTACCGAACGCGCCGGAGACCATCTTGATCTCGTGGCTTTTCATCCAGTTGAGATTGCCGCGCAGCGTGTTGATTTCGCCATTATGCGCCAGCATCCGAAACGGCTGGGCCAGTGCCCATTGCGGGAACGTATTGGTCGAATAACGCTGGTGATAGATCGCAATGGTCGAGACGAACCGCTCATCGCGCAGGTCGAGGAAGAAATTGTCGATGTCTTCGGCCAGAAACATGCCCTTATAGATCAGCGACTTGTGGCTGAGTGAGCAGATATAGAAGCCGGGGATACCCACTTCTCGGGCGCGGCGCTCAATCCGGCGGCGGCAAATATAGAGCGCCCGTTCAAGCTCTTCCGGGTCGCGGCCCCGCGCGTCGCGGAACATCACTTGCTCAATCTCGGGACGCGTATCTTGTGCCTTCTGGCCAATCACCGCGACATCGACAGGCGGCTGACGCCAACCATAGATGTAGAAGCCGAAATGCAGGATTTCAGTTTCGACAATCGCTCGCGCCGCTTCTTGCTGGCCCAAATCAGAGCGTGGCAGGAAGATTTGGCCAACGCAAATCGGATCGTCGGTTGGTTCGTGCCCGGCGCGTTTGACCTGTTCACGGAAGAAATCTTGCGGCACTTCGATCCGGATACCCGCGCCGTCGCCGGTCTTACCATCTGCGTCAACGGCGCCGCGATGCCAGACATTTTTCAGGGCCTTGATGCCCATCTCGACAATTTCACGCGTTGGTTTGCCATCAAGCGCCGCGACCAGACCAACCCCGCAGGCGTCCTTCTCGTGAGCCGGGTCATAGGCATGT
>Ga0256847_1000842_pt1 | contig 17435 bp, 11 predicted proteins | sample TeddybearmetaG_FD_189099 | JGI IMG/M metagenome (GOLD analysis project Ga0256847, IMG submission 189099) | Hydrothermal vent microbial communities from East Pacific Rise, Pacific Ocean - Teddybear | ecosystem: Environmental > Aquatic > Marine > Hydrothermal vents | place: Pacific Ocean: East... | reverse complement strand
TCTGCTAGCTGGGACAAAATTGATTTGGGAACTGTTGCCGGTTCACTACAATGTGAGCACACCTTGCGAACCAGTCTTTGTGCCTGCACGCCTCGAATAGGTGCTGCTACCAGAAAGGGTTCAATGCCCATATCAATCAGCCGGGTAAAACTCGAAACCGCATCATTGGTATGCACAGTAGACAGTACCAGGTGCCCGGTCAGTGCTGACTGAACAGCTATTTCTGCTGTTTCAAGATCCCGTATCTCACCGATCATAATCACGTCCGGGTCCTGTCGCAAAATTGCACGCAGGGCTCTGGCAAAGGTATAACCTATTTCAGCGTGGGCCTGAATCTGTGTGATACCAGGGATCTGATATTCAACCGGATCCTCTACAGTGAGTATCTTGTTGATGCCATCGTTGGAGTCTTCAAGGGCAGAATACAGGGTGGTGGATTTCCCGGAGCCGGTTGGCCCGGTAACAAGCACAATGCCATTGTTAACCTGCAACCAGGAACGAAACATTTCCAGATGGTCTGTTTCCATTCCCAGGTTGCGCAGCTCTAGTTCTTCCCGGTTTTTTGGCAGGAGCCTCAACACAATGGATTCACCATGCACACAGGGCACAGTCGAAACCCGGATATCCAGTTCCTGTCCTGAAATTCTGGTAGTAATTCTTCCATCCTGCGGCAAACGCCGCTCGGCAATATCTACACCGGAAATCAGTTTTATTCGCGATGCCACCGCCGGAAAGCGATCCGCAGGTTGCGTTAAACGGGTATGCAACACACCATCCACACGCAAACGTACGGTGAAATTTTCTTCTCCGGGTTCAACATGTATGTCGGAGGCATTTACATCCACCGCCTGGGCGAGCATGTTATTTACCAGTTCAATAACCGGCGCCTCTTCTGCCATCTCACGCAACTGCCTGGCGTTTCCGGGTGAAAAGAGCTGCTCTATGGCGCGCTCCTTTCTAACAAAGTCCAGAAGCTTGTCCAGCTGGTGATTGGCAGAAATAAAAAATCTGACGGGGCGTTGTGGATAAAAATAATTCAATATCTCGGTGAGACCGTGGTCCAGTATATCCTGGGCAAGACAGCACAACTCCTGATCTCCATCCTGGCCCAGCTCCCACAAGAGCACGGAATGATCGATAAACCAATCCAGTTTGATCGGACCTTGGCTCATAAACTGAAACACCAGCAGATTGTCCGGCAGGTCCTCGGTATTTCGCAAATAAACCACACCTAACTGTTCCGCCAACACCTGCAATAGCTGATCCTCGGATACAGCACCAATGCGCACCAGTAATGCCCCTACTCGCCCACCTACAGCAGCCTGTATTTTTAGGGCCTTCTCTACATCCTCGGAAGAAACCAGACCGCGGGCAGTTAACATCTCACCCAGAAGTAACTTCTGCGTTGTGCCACTCTGCAAACTTACCTGGTTCATGTATTATTCCCGCCGGCGATTTTCAAGCAATACGCTTGTACAGTATATGTCATCCTGACTCTGGCGCCCAACACAAGCAGAGACCAAACCGTGCGATTGAGAACGAGTACCAAGATAGCCTGGAACAGCGTGTTTATGGTGCTGGCTATTGCTTATCTGTTCATGCTCTACAGTCTTGGAAACAGCGCTTCAACGGTCAATCGCTTGGGAACATACCTTGTTGCGCAGCATCAACGCCCCTATAAGCGTGCCTATAAAGAAGCCGTAAAGGCATTGGAACACGGGAATACCAGTGTCGCAATGTCGACACTAACTGCATGGCAGAACATAAAAAAAGGAGACCGGGTTTTTTCCCACAAACGAGAACTTTTGAACCAGCTAACAGGCGAACTACATAACCAGAACCGCGTGCCTGAATTCCTCGACTGGGCGAATAAGTGGCGGGCACTGGACGATCGCGACATCACGGCCAGAGCATATTATTTTGAAGCCCTGCGCTTAAGCCCCGAGTTTCATTCCCAAGGCCTTGACGGTCTTAGTCTTGCCTATAAGCATTTTCCTAAAAACCAAAGATTAGCCGAACTCCATGCAAACACCCTGAGAGAGGCAGGAGGTTTTATTGCAGCAGACAAAATGCAGGAAAATAAAGTCACCGAACAATCGCTCGACTGGGAACTATTCTGGGATACAGGTGAAGGATTTAACGCAACGGAAAAAAGCAAAATCAAAATAGAAACAACTTTGACGGACAACAGCCGTCGTATCAATTTTGCGTTACCGGCAAACACCCGTAAATTCCGTTTGGATCTACCACCTTCATCCACTCTGACACTTTCCAGTCTCGCAATCCAGATTAATGGGCTACCATATCTGATCAACCCGGACACCATTAGGCTGGTGATGATGCAGTACGCACAGGGTCTGTTTAGCAGTGCAGGAGACCCCGACCCATTCATTATTTTTGATCTCAAGAATATGGAACTTTCAAAGGGGGAGGTACTGAATCTTGAAATCACCTTTACAATATCCTTAACGCGCCAGCAACATCGGGTAAAACAATCGTGAAAATATTTCTGTCCCGATTATTTCGCTGGTCCTGGATCGTCACGCTGCCTTTTGTCGTGCTCGGCACTTTTGTGAGTTACAGGGCAATTGACAGATTTTACAATTTTACTATGCGTTATGATCCAAGCCCTTTCTATATTAGCCTTGTTACCAGCGCACATTACGAGATCGATGCTTTGGTGCATAAGTTCAATGTGGGTCTGTCCAACTTTCAATACCAGCAAAACCTGGAAACAATAGAATTGTTTGTACCCCAGGCAAACATTTCACAATTGGAATCCCACCTTCCTCAATCCGGTTTCGAATATGTAAAAGCCAGGGTACTAATTGATGACAGGCTGGTGAAAGCAAAAGTTAAGTACCGTGGAGATTTTTTACCACACTGGGCATGGGACAAAAAGTCCTGGCGTGTAAAGACTGACAAGAATCGGCTTTTGAATGGCATTCGCACATTCAATTTACAGGCGCCCAAGGCAGCTGAACAACTGAATAATCTATTAGCACTGAAACTGGCAAAGGCGCTGCACCTGATTGCGCCGGAAAGCCGACTGGTAACACTTACAGTCAACCGAAAAAACCTGGGTTTATACATTTTTGTTGAGCAGTTGCGCGAAGAAACTCTGAGACGCCAGAATTTTATGCCTGCAGACATCTATCGAGGCGAACTTCTGGGCAAAGATAAATTTGTTGACAGTGGTATAAACACACTTTTTGAAACCCCCGCCGTGTGGGACAAAATGTCCATCAACAACCACTACCCTGAAAACAGCATGGCGCCGCTTACACGCCTTCTGGAACTGATAGGCGAAATTGATTCCAGTTCCTTTGAAACCGATGCCGAAAATTTGATTGCCAACCAGAAGGCCTTTGCAGAAATTATGGACCTTCAGGCCTGGGCTGCATTCAGTGTATTTGAAACACTGGCACAAACGCGACACTTCGACGCCAAACACAACTGGCGTCTTTATTATGACCCCTGGCGACAAAAATTTCTCCCGGTTGCATGGGATCCGGGTGGCTGGCCACGAACCTGGCGTGCGCCTGAAGGGACACAGGTGTCGGCTTACGTTATATCCACCGCTTTGCACAGGGTACTCTTTCGTGATGGAAGCTTTATTCGCAATCGCAATCAAATACTGCACAATTTTTTTGGCAATGGGGATTCAGCAAACTACCTAAAGGAACTTGAAAGTATCGTTGCTCAGGTGCGTAATAATCTCGACCACGACCCTCACCTGCGCCCTCCAAAACCCAAAACGGCCAATGCCGCACTGGATAGTCTCGAAACCTATATACGAAGAACCTTTAGTGAGATTGAGGCTCAATTGCAGGTACGGGACAAGCCAGTTCAGGCCTGGATCGAGAAAGGGAAAGTAAAACTGGCGGTTCAGAATCTGAATCCGGTACGATCGATAAGGCTGGTATACGCGTCACCCCTTACTGATGACGTTGTCGTATTCATATCTTATACTGACCACATGGGTAAACACACCTTCCGGATACCAGTTTCGATGCAACCCGATTCCATGCATATTACGATACAGACCGGCCTGGTAGCGGAGCTTGAAGGCAGCTACAACAGCGGAGATGTATTTCCACTGGTAATTGCATTCCCCGCCATTTACGAACTGGATATTCAGGGTGTGGGCACTCTGCTTCCCCAACAAATTCTGGTGGATCAGGGTAACGGATTAAACGATGTCGAAATTGGCGAAACCTTCAAGCCTGAACTAGTGGTTTCTGAAGCCACGCAAAAAAAGATTGACAATATCGGTCTGCAGAGCTGGCAAGTGTTCTGGGATACTGGCCATGGATTCAATGCTATTAACAGTTCAAACATTGCCAGCCTCAAACCTTCTCCGGGCCCGGAGGCTTCACCCAATCAAGAGGACTCACCTAATAATGAGGCTTCACCAGACCCCATATCTTCAAAAAAACGGACGCGCTGGCATTTTACAAAACGCATTCCGGCGGGAACCAATGCATTACGGGTAGATCTACCCCCGTACAGCAAATCCCTGGTAAGCAATATTCGCCTGCTGTCTGCCAGGGAAAATTTTCCAGTGCCAGTTGAAAAATTGTCCCTGAACATGATGCAGGCAGAGGATCGGGGTATACGAGCCACTGGCGACCAGGACCCTTACATGAGTTTTCGGATCAACGAGATTATCGGACGGGTGCCTGATTATGCGCAGAGTATAACGCTCGAATTTGACCTGAATGTACATTCACCCTTCACTCGGTATAACGAAAAACTTCTAGACGGAACACTTGGTAAACTAAACGCTATTTACAATCCGGTACACCTTCCGACCAACCTTGACGTACTGGAGTGGCAGGGAGAGGTTACCATTCGCGATTCCCGGACTGTAAACCAACCCTTAACCATTAAACCCGGCACCAGTTTATTAATGGGCCCAGGTGCCTCCCTGATTCTGCGAAATCGGTTAACGGCCGAGGGAACCGCCGAAAACCCGATCACAATAAAGGCGCTTAATCCTGGTCAGGAACCCTGGGGTACCATTGCACTAATTGGCAAAGACGCCAGCCACTCAAGTTTTAAACATTGCATCTTCGACGGCGGCAGTGGTGCCAAGGGGCCACTGTTCGAGTACACGGCGATGTTATCCATCCACGATCTTAAAAATGTTCTGGTCGAAGACTGCACCTTCTCCAACAGCAAAATTACGGACGACATGGTGCATGTGGTATACAGCGATGTCCGGTTTACGCGCACCCGGTTTATTAACGCAAATCTCGACGCCCTGGATATTGATATGTCAAAAGTGCTGATTGAAGATAGCCTGTTTCAGAATAGCGGCAACGATGCGATCGATCTGATGACAAGTTATGCAGAAGTCTATAGAACCAGCCTGCAAAATAACGGCGACAAGGGCATCTCGGTTGGGGAGAACAGCCAGTTACTCGGAGTAGAGCTCGATATCAGCAAGAACCTGATCGGCCTGCAATCAAAGGATGCATCGCAGGTAGTACTCTACAATTCAAGCCTGACGGGCAACACCAAAGCGCTGGATGCTTATAAAAAGAACTGGCGTTATGACCGGGGTGGTTCTATCTATGTCGCCAAGACTTCTATAAAAGACAACAAGTCCAGTATCAGCACAGGCGTTCGTTCCCGGATTAACCTGTTTGATTCTTTTCTGGACAGGGCACCGAATAGTAAATCAGAGAAAGGCAATATAAAACTGGAACAGGTAGACAGCCTGCATTCTGATGCTGTGACCCAGGCTCTGTATGGCGAGGACCAGGGCTCTCCTGAGACACGTGAACTATTACGTAACCTGCCCGAATCGTTCACCAGCAGAATTTCCATTGAATCACGCGGTAGTAGTAGTTATGCAAACTGACTCCACCGTGCACTCCATTGTACAAAAGGACGCTCGCTCCCCACTGCATTTTGCGCGTTTTGAGTTCAAATACATTCTGTCGCAAAAAAAACGCGATGAAATTGAACAGGCACTACAACACTTTTTGCAATACGACCCATTTGTAGCCGAACAGCCAGATCATAAATACGTGGTACGCAGTCTGTATTTTGATGATCCTGAATACACCGCATTTTACGACAAGATAGAAGGCCTGCACTCTCGCTCAAAATTCCGTCTGCGTACTTATTCCGCAGAGCAGCCGTCGGCTGATAGCAGTATTCCGCTTTTTCTGGAAATAAAGGGGCGCCACAACAACCTGGTATTTAAACACCGAACCCCCGTGCAACGTGCTGGAATAAACTGGGCTGAACTCAACGGCGACGCACTAAGCCAGGCCTTGCTCCAATATGCAGACAAAAGTTCGGTGCTGGATCAGTTCGAATACGCCCTGTACCGCAAACGCCTGACACCGGTCGCGCTGATAGACTACAAACGCAGGCCCTACGTAAGCAAATATGATGCAAGTTTCCGGCTAACATTTGATGAGCAACTAAGTGCAAGAAATGTGCACACCCTTTATCCGGGAGGCGACAGTCGTGCGATTAAAATACTGGCTGGTTACACTGTGCTGGAAGTAAAATTTCACCACCATATGCCCGCCTGGTTTCACCGTATTATACAGACGCATGAAATGACCCGTGTCTCGGTATCAAAAATATGTAAAGGCATGGAAGTAGTGGGTCTGGCACAGGACGAGCCATAATAGTGCACAAATAAACAGTTCACTATAGTTGTCAAACTGCTGATAATAACGAACATAACAAGAAGGTACGTTTAAGTATGGAAGACGCGTTAATGAATCCACAGGGAAGCTCCCTGGTGTATTCCAACATTGAGATAATCATAAATATTCTGGCAGCCCTGTTTATTGGCGTCTTGCTTTCGGCCGTGTACCGCTATACCCACAAAGGTTTGTCCTATTCACAATCATTCAGTCAGACCATCGTATTTGTTACCCTGATTGTTGCCATAGTTATGATGGTAATTGGTGGCAGTCTCGCCAGAGCATTCGCACTGGTTGGTGCATTGTCCATCATCCGTTTTAGAACTGTACTAAAAGACACCAAAGACATGGCCTACGTTTTTGGCGCACTTGCGCTGGGCATGGCGGCAGGTACCAGTAATTATTTTCTCGCCGGAATAGGAACCCTGAGTGTTTCCGTTCTGGCTTTCGCACTCAGCGTGTCCAACTTCGGCGCTGTATACAAAAGCGAGTTTATTTTGCGCTTTCGTTTTGACCAGAACGGCGACAGCGAAGCCTACCTGAAAATTATTGAAGAACACTGCAAACGCTCAAACCTGCTGCATATGGAACCATCAGGTGACAGCCAGAGCCTGAGTCTCACATATGATGTGAACCTACGAGATGAAAAAACCGCCAGCGACTTAACCCAGGAAATCGGAAAACTGGAACAGTTGTCAGAAGTGGTGCTGATTGCTTCCAAAAACGATGTGGATTATTAGGAAGGTCTTAGCTCTGGGATAGAATGGTTTTCTGGTAAAGAGACTGGTAATAAAACGCTTCCTCTTCCAACCTGTCGGGTAAAGGCAGATTTTGCTTCCAGTCATTCAGTGTACCTGGCCTTTTGATCAGTTTTTCAATCGCGCCGGACCAGTCCTTTGCAACACCAGCACCGACTACGGCGCCACACCCATGTTCGTTCACAAAATCTGCTTGTGCGCCAAGATCGGATACCAGCATCGGGGTACCCGTCGCCGCCGATTCACGCAAAATTAAAGAATAGGTTTCCGGAACAATGGAAGGCAGGCAAAAAACATCAAATTGCATAAGCACGGAGTATATTTTGTCGGCCTCGACAAAAGCATTCAAACTAATTCGATCATCCGCATTTACCAGTTCCGATACTTTTTCCTGGTAAACATCCTGACCAAAAAAACTACCATAAAGCTGCAATCTGATTTCAGGCGAACGCACTGCCTGAAAGGCTTCAATCAGACATTCCAAGCCTTTTTCCGGAACAAAGCTACCTGCAAATCCAAACACCAGGGGCTTTGTAGTATCCGGGCCAGAACTGTATTGCTCCCGTTGCACAATTGCCTTATTCAAATCGATGCCGTGTTCAATAACCCGAAAATCCATGCCCGGAAATTCGGAAATAAATTTACTCTGCACATATTTTGACGGGCATATGCGCTCGCTAGCACCGGACAGAATAAGTTTAAACTTTGCATTACGATCACACAGTTGCTTTGCCGTCCAGGGAGATAACTGACATTTTTTGGCGCAGCTCTCACCGCCCATTGCCCCATCACATAATTGTTTTTTTACATCAATCAGATTGACACGAAAACACTGAGTGAAAAAATCGGTAATCGAAAGCAGGTACGGTACTCCTTTGTCTATGATCGCTTCCAGTGCCGAGCCCATGCGCATGGTATGCATCACATGGGCTACATCAAATTGCTCCTGATCCAGCAACTCAGTGACGGCGCTGTTTAGCTCTACATTAACCGGTAGATCTATATCAGCATTTTCTGGTAGGTCCTTACGTTGAAATGCACTTACGGGAATACCCCGATACACACTGTCTACCAGTAGTTCATAGCTTTCATGATCCCACTGGTTTACCCGACAACACAGAATACGCACATAATGGCCTGCACGTTGAGCAGCCTTGGCTAAGTGGAAACATACCTTTTCGGTACCACCGCCATACTCAGGATAAAATTGATGCACTACAAACAGAATTCTCAAATTCCTGCACCCATCACTGACTTGATTTGCTCCACTGCTTCACTGTTAAGAGAACTTTCATCTTTCATTTCAAGATACAAAAACCCAAGATATGACCCCACTGTTGCTGCAAACGATTTACGCAGCATGCCAAAAAACTCCTCTCTCAGCACGCGGTCCTGTTGCAGATATATCTTGTTGGCAAAGGCTCGAAAATGTTCCAGACGGCCGATAAAGCCCTCCACAAAAGATTGGGCAACAATATGTTCCTCACCCTTTGGAGGCTTATCGTCAAGATAATCATTCCTGAGACCGGTAATGTAATCAGAGAGTTGAGCGTCCTCCAAATCAATTTCACCTGCAGACATTCTGTCAAGTTCAAAAGCGCGCACTTCCGTGATCAGTTCCTGCAAACTGCTATCCACAGTCGTACTTGTGCTGGAAAAATCAAACCGCTTAAGCGTTTGAGTTAAATTTTCAGCGAGAGCGACGATCCCGAACATTACTCCGCGCAACGATTTAACGGGAGGGGTGTGAAAATCCTCAAACTGGCGCACCAGAAATATCACATCTACAAAAGAACGTTTCAGGTAGTAATAAGCTGAACGGTTGTGCGAATGAATGGTTTTAACCGAGGCCAGCATCGCAATACGGTAGTTGTCCCTGATCAGGCGAATACCCAGGTCCAGATCTTCTGCGTAGTCCCCCCGGTATTCATATTGCGAGAACAGTTCTTTGGAAATCATGCAGGAGACATCACTCAGTTGCCCCCACGAGCGCAGTGACATGTGGTCCGCACCCTTAAACTCTCCAATACGGTCGAACTCACGACAGCGAAGAAACCGATAATGCGTATCCACGTTACAGTCATACATTATGTCACTATCGCTGCGGCAATATTCGCTGCAGGAAACTGCGACTACATTCTCATCGCGATGATCCTGAAGGTAGGAAAGCATTCCGTAAGCCCATAAATCCCCCATCGGGTAGGCATCCTGAACGATAAACAACAGGAATTCACTACCGGCTTTATCAGCGCCCAGGTTTCTGGCATAACTGTGGCTAAATTGCGCCTGGCTGATTTCCTCCACCACACAACCTGCCGCTCGCGCCAACTCAACCGTGTTGTCAGTTGATCCCGAATCCACTACAACTATTTCCAGTTTTTGCAGGTTTTTTTGCGCTACAAGTTTACGCAATAGCCAGTGAAATTCTTCACCGGCATTATAGGTTGGAATAATTACGGACACCGTACACTCTATCGGTTTGGTATCGTCAGTCAGTGCCGGGTGTAGCCGCAACTCAGAAAGCGTGCGCGGTTTGCCGTCTGTTCCTGCGAGGCTTTCTGAATAGCCAGCTGTGGGCAGCATGCGAATAGTACCGGGGGTTTTTAGTACAAGTGGTGCAACACGACGTGTTGCATAAGTTTTCACGGATTTCAAATACATGGGCAGCAGACGTAAAAATTCACGGATGCCCAACAGCCTGAATTTCAGCCAACTCGTGCGAAACAACTCTATCGTCATACCAGACCCGAATACGGCACGGCTGAAACCCAACACCTTTTCTTTTATGGACAGCAAGCCGGTCACCAGTGATCTTAGTGGTGCAGTCATTCGCCAGGAGCTGGATGCATAAATCTCTGCTACCGTCAGGCGAAGTTTGGCTATCTCCATATTTAACCCGCCAATTTCTTCCATTTGAGAAGCAACAAGCAGCTTAAACCGTTCATTTTCCAAGGTTCTCAGAGCCAGACTTTCATCCAGTTTCTCCTTTTCCTTGCCTAATTTGACGATATGTTTACCGTCTTTTTTATGTATCGTTTCGAGCTTCTTCAGTTCCTTGAGCTGTGATTGCTGGAGGCGATCCAGCTTTTTCAGCTCTGTCCGGCTTTCAAGTTGCAAGGTATTCAGCTTGATGATTTCTGCACCTTGGGTAGTGCGAATTTCTTCTAGCTTGGTATGTTCCAGGACAAACTTGGTTTGATACTCGATAACATCCAGCCATGCAGATGCCCCGCTCTCCATCCGCGCAAGTTTTTGGGCACAACCATCAAACGCGCTGGAATCAGATTCCTCTGTCATATTTTTCAGCGCCAGGTTCAGTTCTACTGCAAGCTGTTGCAACTCTCCCCGCCCTTCATTGTGAACCTGATCGCGTTTCGAACTACTTTGCGTTGATTGATGTTGATGTCGCAAACCCGGGTCAAGTTCGGCCGCTACGGCAATATTCCCGGAAGCCAGAGCTTCAGGCCATTGAAGCTTCAGCTTATGAGATATGTTCTGCATCTCTGAATACCAGTCCTCAAGCAGAGCATCGTAGGAGATAACTGCACGTGCACAGGAGCGTGTGCGAAACTCAACTTCCAGTATGTGTTTGATATACAGCAGGTAGGCGTGATCAGGACGGTATTGGTCACGTGCAGCGAGAGAACGGGCTATATCTTCGGGTTCTCGTTTTACAAGCAGACATTTGCTGTCAATTTCGAGCTCACCAAGTACCTCCAGCCACAGCGGAAGCAGCAGACACATACGCGGATCTTTCACCGCCCACAGGGGCTTGCCTGCAAAATGTTTTTCAACAATACCTCTAATCGAAGCACGCGCCCAGTCCAGGTTTTTATCAGCCCACCAATGATCCGGTAGTGTACTAACGCTGTCCCAGGGGTGATTAATGAACCGCAGAATTTCACCATGCAGATCAACTATATCCTGGTTTTCCCAGTATCCTTTGGGGTTATCAGGACCTGCAGCAATTACCGACTGGCCCAGTTCAGCACCAAGCACATTACAAACCCTGGTCACTGCAGAAGTGCCAGAGCGATGCATGCCCAGTATCAGAATGGCTTGCGACATTAGTTAAACGACAGATTATGAACAGCGGGCAATTATACGTCTATCGCCGGACTTTACCATTAAACGGGATAGCACTATCCCCGGCCGTAATCATCCTCGAAGCGTACAATATCGTCTTCCCCGAGATAGGAACCTACCTGAACCTCGATGAGATCCAGCTCCATTTTTCCGGGGTTACTCAATCGATGTGTTGAACCCAATGGGATATATGTGGATTCGTTCTCACTCAGATTGAACTTCTTATCATCACATTCCACCTCAGCGATGCCCCGGACTACTATCCAGTGTTCCGCTCTATGGTGGTGCATTTGTAACGAAAGTGTAGATCCAGGACTAACCGTAATGCGCTTTACCTGATAACGTGGCCCTACTTCAACGGTCTCGTAACTGCCCCAGGGGCGATAAACGCGAGTGTGCGTTTCATGTTCGGTACGCGCTTCCTGTTTTATCTGGAGGACAATATCTTTTACGTTTTGCACCTCGGATTTATCTGAAATCAAAATAGCGTCAGGCGTTTCAATCACTACCAGGTTACTTAAGCCAAGCGTTGCAACCAATCTGCTCTGTGCGTAAACCAGAGTATTGCTACAATTATTGCTTATCACGTCGCCAATGTTCACATTGCCCCGCTTGTCCTGCTCGGAAATGTCCCACAGTGCACTCCACGACCCAAGATCATTCCAGCCCACGTCGAGTGGCAGCATTACGCCACGTTTGGTGTGCTCCATAACTGCATAGTCAATAGATTGCGAGGGACAGTCCAGAAAACAGGCAGCTGGTCGATGAAAGTCCAGATCCAGGGTGCTGTCCGCTATAGCCTGTTTACAAACCCGGTAAATATCCGGACAAAATGATTCGAGCTCAGCAAGATAGGCAGAAGCCCTGAACATAAATATACCGCTGTTCCATAGGTATTCTCCGGAGTCGAGATAAGATTGAGCGGTGTCTGCATCCGGCTTTTCAACAAAGCTGTCTACAGTAGTTGCCTCCGGATTTGCAGCAAGCGCCTCACCTTTTCTAATATAACCATACCCGGTTTCAGCGCGTTCCGGAACAATACCAAAGGTCATCAATTCGCCATTTTCAACCAGCTCAAGCCCTTTGTTGACCTGGGCACAAAAAGAATTCTGATCCTTAATATAGTGATCCGCGGGCAAAATCAGCATCACAGGGTCCTGCCCCAGTTCAATCGCGTGCAAGGCTGCAAGGGCAATCGCGGGAGCAGTATTCCGGCCAGCAGGTTCCAGTATAAGCGCCCCCCATTCCTGATCCTGTTCCCGGAACTGTTCAGCAACCAGAAAACGATGCTCTTCATTACACACCACATAAGCGGCATCTAGACTGAGAGACTGAATGCGATTCAGCGTATGCTGAAACATGGAAGCCTCACCATAAAGCTTTAAAAATTGTTTTGGGTATAACTCACGGGACAGGGGCCAAAGTCGAGAACCGGTACCACCAGCCAATATGATAGGAAGAATTTTAGTCATTACTTACCATTTTGAGTAGATAGAACTTTTTTTGGAGCGTTCTATGGGTGCATCCATATTGTCTTCGGAATAAGGATAGTTTTTGTGTGACCGCCACCCATAACTGTTAAAAAAACGAATTGCGGAGCGTGCAAAGTGCCCGATACGTTTCGAGTTTTTTGGATTTGCATGCCCACCATAGTGCCTGATTCTCACATCCGGAAGTTCAACAATCTTGCCATGTTTCTGGATTCGCATGGATAGATCAAAATCTTCAAAATATAAAAAGTATTTCTCATTAAAACCTTTTACCTTGTGCAATATGCCCGTTCTGCAAAACATGAAACAACCGCTGGCCAAGGTCACTGGAACCGGTGAAATTGCTGGCAGGGTTTCCCGGTAAGTATATCGTGACAGCTGACTTCTAAATACGCGATTTAGCCAACGTAGTGACAAACCTCTCACAATTAGCACTAGTATGGATGGGGGCCGCTTGGAAAGGTACGCATACTGGTCTGTGTGGTCATAACCCTGGGGCACAGTCATCGAGGTATCCGGGTTGGCTTTCATAAAGGAGATACAATCTGCAATAACATTATTGTCAAAACTCACATCCGGATTGAGTACCAGGTGGAATTCGGAATCACCACTTAGAATGGCTTTGTTCTGCCCTCCACCGTAACCAATATTCCCATGGCCTTTGATGATGGATATTTCAGCGCCTTCCGGCATTTTAGGCCGCAGTTGTGCAACAAATTCTTCAATATGACTCACGTGTTCTGGCTGAGTATCGTTAACCACAAATACCAGGCGCGCTTCTACATCGTGCTTAACACGAGCCACTTCCAGAGCATCGATGAGGCTGGAGGCCGTGAGACCCAAATCCCGGCTGTTCGATTGGAAGGTTACCAGCCCAATAGAAACTATCATTTTTAAAAACCCTGCACTGTCTAAAACCTCGGTCTCATCGACTTGCTAAGCATTTGCCAGTTCTGCGAGAGAGGCAGGGATCTGGCTTTTTGTATAAATTTTCGTTTCTCCAAAAATATTTTCAGACCCTTCAACGCGTCTATTTTAGCCCTCAGTACTACTAGAAACTGCCCCCGCACTAGCCCCAGACCCAGAGCCATGAGGTTGACAATTATATGGCCAGGCAACAACAACACCAACAAGGGTCCTGGGGTATTTTTAAAAAAAGTCCAGATAAGATTTCTTTGCCCATGATAAACACTAAAATTGCTGCGATAGCCCGTACTGGCAGAACCAACATGTTGTACAACCGCATCAGGGCAGTATCTACACCTGTATCCGCAAAGTTGTAAACGATAAGCCAAATCGACATCTTCCATATAACAAAAAAAATCGGCGTCAAAAAAGCCTACAGCATTTAGCGCATCCATTCGATATAAAGCCGCCCCGGCACACGCACCAAACACTTCACCCTCCTCCAGCCACTCGGCTTGCATCGCCTGCTTGTGGCCCCTGCGTCGGGCAATCCCAAAAATATGGTAGACGTCACCAGTTCCATCTACACGGTCATGGCAACCATACTCCATCATTCGTGATGCAACTGAACCCAAAGCCGGGTTTTTTCGGGCAACACTGAGCAATTCTGCTAACCAGGTGTCCTGCGGAAATGCGTCCGGATTTACTAGCGCCACGTATTCCATATTCTGCTCGTTACACAAGGCAAGCGCCTGATTATTGCCAGCCGCAAAACCAAGATTCGATGTATTTCTCAAATATTGATGCTGCGGAAACCGGGTGCTGGCTTCCTCAATGGAACCGTCCTGACTGTAATTGTCTACAACTACTACCAGATCAGGTGTACGCGACTGTGCAGCAAGTGCTGTGAGGCAGGTTATCAAATAGTCAGCGCCATTAAAGTTAACTACTACAACAGCTACCCGTGTTTGTTCAAAAATAGCGATAACTTGCCTCTGATTCAAAACCCTTTTTTAGGGTATCTACGCTTACTCAGAGTAACATAAGCCCCGCTTCAGACCACGGTATCCATCACTACCGGAGGAGTATGAATGTATTTTCCTATATCAGCCGGCGGGAAAACGCCACGATCCGTAACAATACGACTTACCAGATCTGGCGGAACAATGTCAAAACCGGGATAAAGCCCTTCAACGCCTATTGGTGCAATGCGCACCCCGTTAAAATGCACAAGCTCGTCACCCGGTCGATATTCAATTTTGATGTCAGATTCACCCGCGCTTTCTATGTCCGGCCCGCTTTGTCGCAAGGTATAGTACGGCAACTTATTAGCCTTTGCCGCCAGCGCATATTGATATGTACCAATTTTGTTACACACGGTGCCGTCCATACATACTCTGTCTGCAGCGGTGATAAAAACATCTATCTTTCCATCACGCATTAAAAACCCACCCATTCCATCGGTAATTACACGGGTATCAAAACCGACGTGATGTGCACACAGAGCAGTAATCCGGGAACCCTGCAAGTAGGGGCGTGTTTCACTACAGATTACACTGAGGCTTTTGTTGCGTCGCGCGGTCTCAAGTAACAAATATACAAAGGAGCGATCCGGAAAGCAGTGGGTTAATATAGTTGCCCCATCTTCAATCAGATCGCAGGCATTTTTTCCGGTTTCGTAACCCTGACGCGCCAGAGCCTGCGCTCCACGATCTACAAGCGCCAGAATTTTTTCACGCACGTTTTCACCCCGCTTAACTGCTTCATGAGCGGTCTTTAAACACGCCGTTATCATACGTTTTAACGCAAGACCCGTTGGGCGAGTGGCAATCAATTGCTCAGCATCAGAATTCAGTTTGCTTAAACACTGCGCATCGGGGTTTTCTGATACAGAAAGCGCCAGTCCATATCCAGCCGCAATCGAGATGGAGTACGCTCCCTGTATCACCATGTTTTCTATGGCACTGGCCAGTTCCGCAGATGTGAAACAACGCAGGTACTCTTCCCTAAGTGGTAGCGCACGCCGATCAAGAATCCTCACATGGTCCCCATGCCACTCCGCCATTCCTGCCCGACGCATAGGCAGGGGAATGGCCTGTTCTTCAAATATTCCTTCCAGCCCGAGCGGCCCACTCATCAGGCAAAACCAAGCGGATCAAGGTCTGCTTGAACACAAGCCTGCATAAAAGTCTCCTTAACAACACTTCGTTGAGGATTGCTGCCCCCAAGCATTACAGAAGCCCCGACAACACGAGCGAGTGTGGCCGCACAAACACGATAATCCCGTTCTGCAAAAGCCATAAATCCGTTCATCATGTCCATAAGAGCATGCGCAACAGAGCTGGTATCAGACTCAGCATTTTTTAGTTCCAGCAACTCATTTGCCAGTTTTTGCTTTCTCTCGCTGGAATGGGAAAGCGCTACAACCATAATTCTGTGGATATCAGCAAATCCAAATCCACTGTAGGCAAAGCGGTTTTCCATATAAACAAGTGTATCTTCTATCGCGTTGGCTGGTGCTTCAAAACCATTAAGTTCTCCGCGCCATAAAAATGAGGCATTGTCTGCAAAAGTACTCAAGGGCATGGGGTCCGATACTTTTGCATCCAGTTCTCCCGTATACAATGTTTGCATTTGCTCGGTGCTGGAGTTGCCCATCAAGCTGTCAATTACGAACCCGTGCCAGACCAGGTGGTGACGAAAATCAGAATTCTGACCAGGACCCTCCAGCCACTGGCTAATAAAATCCCGACCTTCCACCAGCGCACCTTCTTCTATCTGCACGTGGCTAAGCGAATGCGCGCTATTACCGTTGGGTCGCAATTGCCAGGCTTTTTCAGTATTGCGCCGCGCAGGTACAAGATCACCTGCATCACTTTGCATAAAGCCCAATGTTGTTAAATACCACCAGTCATCTTCGGGCCAGAATTTTGCATATTTAAGAAACAGATCTACATTCGCCTGCTGCCAGTTCTTATCGCCACTGAATGCAAGTAAACCAAAAGCACCAACCACCTTGGAAAAGACATTAATATCTGTCGGCCAGCGCTCAATGTGTTCCAGTGCTTTGGAGAGAGCACTGTCATCGAACTCTGCCATCGCTGACAGCACACCAATCTGGGATGCTTCGCGCTCACTTACAGCGGAACAAAGCGCCACCGCACGTACGATGTTTTCACGCCCCTGCCTGCCAAATCCATGAATAATCTGTTGGTGGCCCAGTGTTGCATACGCCAGAGCAAATTCCGGGTCAATGCGCACAGCTTCACTCAGCGCCTGTATTCCACTGTGGTCAAATGCCAGGGACATTTCAAACCCGCGCATCCAGTGCTTGAAGGCCGCCTCATCTGCAGTTATCTGCAAGCCATACATATCGCTTAAGCGCGTCATTAATTCTAATCCCTATATTTGGTTTAGGGCCTGATCCAGGTCAGCGATCAGGTCTTCCACGTTTTCTATACCAACAGAAAACCTGATCAGGCCATCTGTTATGCCAACGGCTTCCCGCTCGGCCTTTGGCA
>Ga0256847_1000841_pt1 | contig 17439 bp, 17 predicted proteins | sample TeddybearmetaG_FD_189099 | JGI IMG/M metagenome (GOLD analysis project Ga0256847, IMG submission 189099) | Hydrothermal vent microbial communities from East Pacific Rise, Pacific Ocean - Teddybear | ecosystem: Environmental > Aquatic > Marine > Hydrothermal vents | place: Pacific Ocean: East... | reverse complement strand
GGGAATACCAAGTCGCATCATTTCAGCTAACCCCCGGGTGATGAGCGCTGTTCGAGCATTAGATCCAAAACCCAACCCATCGGCCATACCGGCGCCAATGGCAATAATATTCTTAATTGCTCCGCCAATTTGAACACCGGCGAGATCAGAACTTAAATAAACCCGAAAAGTGTCATTAACTAAACGTTTAGTCAGATCCGCGGCAAACTGGCTGTTGTCTGAAGCCAATGTGATGGCTGTCGGTGAGCCTATCGCCAACTCCTTTGCAAAGGTAGGGCCGGATAACACCGCTTTCGCCTGCGTCTCTCCAAATTTATCTGTCACCTGACTCATCAGAAAATTCCCGGTCTCTGGTTCTAAACCTTTACACGCCCACACAAGCCTTACTGTTTTAGCACCGTACTGTTTAATTTTAGTCAGGGTTTCGTCAAAGGCATGAGAAGGCGTCACGATCAGGATATCTTGCACATCCTTAACCGCTAGTTCGAAATCATCAAACAACTTAAGCTTATCTGGTAGGGGGATTTTTGGAAGATACCTTTGGTTAGTACCAGCGCTCTTCATTGCTTGAATTTGGTCAGGATCTCTTCCCCACAGGTGCGTATTGTTGCCGTTATTAGCAAGCAAGATCGCCAAAGCTGTGCCAAAGGAACCAGCCCCTAATACAGCTATTGGTTTGGATTGAAGTGCAATCATTTTATACCCACAATCAATGAAGATGGGTATATAACCAGATTAGAGTTACTGGATTGTTGCATCGCCAGCAGACTCATCGGCATTGCCCTTGGTCTTCGCTTCCGCTTCAGCTTGTTGTAGTTTTTGAAAAAACAAGGCTTGGAAATTTACCGGTGCAATTTGAACCGCTGGAAGGCCCGTTTTGCCGATAAGACTAGCAATAGTCTCTCTTATATAAGGATATAAAGTCTCGGGTCCCATCACACTTAATGCATGCTGCAATTGCTCTTGGTTAATGTTTTTTAGCAAAAAGATACCCGCTTGCTGAACCTCTGCTAAAAATATGGTCTTTTCATCTTGTTCAGCTTTAAGTGTAACCGTCAGCATAACTTCATAATTATCATCGGCAACTTGCCGAGATTTGCTGTTCATTTCCATATTGATGTGCGGCTTATACTCTACCGAGAACATCTCGGGTAAATTAGGCGCTTCAAACGAAATATCCTTAACATATATACGCTGGATAGCCGCTTGCGGTAGTTTTGTAGCATCTTCAGTTGCAGCTGCTGCATTATTATTCTCTGGATTTGAATTTTCTTGATCTGTCATAACTTCCTACTTTTTCATTTATTAATGGTTAGAACTATTTGATTCACATAAATTACATAGTCAGGTCACTTCACCTGACTGTGGAATTTATTTAACTACCGGTAGGTTATCCCCCACCCATGAACTCATACCCCCCGCCAACTTATGTACTCGTTCCATGCCTGCTTTTTTCAACGTATTACAAGCCGCAGCCACTGAGATACCATTGGCACAGACCATAATTATGGGTGTGTTTTTGTATTTTTCAAGGTCCTTAACACTCTCTTTTACCTTGGAAAGTGGGATATTACGCGCCCCATGAATGTGGCCTTTATTAAAATCAGCCTTAGGACGGATGTCAATAACGATACCCTTTTCACGGTTGACAAGGTTAGTAAGTACTTGCGAAGTAACCGCCTTGGGCGCCGACGCCATATGTCGGAATTGAGTAAACCCCAGAATTATTGCAACCACAAACCAGGCAGAAGATAAAAGCAGATGGTTTTGCGCAAATAGCATTATTTCGTTCATTAGTATTCCGATCAGTTAAGTAATATCTTTCGAGTCAAAACTCGAGGCAGCACATTATACACGGCTATTAGGTGGTGATCTATGACTTAGCTAAAAGACTCTTTCAAAAGAGTGTTTAGGCGTATGAGGATAAAATTGACTCAAAATGGATGCTTGTTTTTATCGCTAATTGATAACCCCACTCCACTTGGCGCTGTAGTAGTGAGAGTGTTAGAGTGACGAATGGGTATAGGTAAAAATGGAGTTCTTTGATGATAAAAATAAAGGTTGATTGGCGGATCCTTACCGGCATAATCATTAGCGTTATTTGGCTTTTAGTCTTGTCTTTTTTTCTCGTCCAGAAAATGAGTTGGCAGCAGTTTTCTGATTTGCCCCTCGACCAAATCGATGGTTTTTTAAGTGGCACATTTAGCCCGTTGGCTTTTATTTGGCTAATAATCGGCTTTTTTATTCAGCAAGGTGAAATTGCAGAAAATGCCAAAAATATTGAACGCCAGGCTGAGCATTCCAATTTAGACAATTTTCTGAAAATGTCCGAGATTGTATACCGACATTTGGGCGTAATCACTGCCTATCTTTATATTTCATGCAGAGAAGATATTCAAGAGACACTAGATACGCCAATTGATATTGACGATAAATGGGCTAGGTCAGGAAATGGCGACTATGGTATTTTTGCACGCGGGTTAGTTCGATATCGTTTTTTTGATGATGGTCGACCTCGCGATATGACAAAAATATTTTTTAGTACTGAAATAAGACAAAGTCATAGTTCCAATTACCAGCGAATATTTGAGGGACTACTTGTTAAAGCAAAAGCTAGCGATTGCACCGGTAGTTTGTATGACGCATTAAACGAAGGAACGATTTGGGGCATATTGTACCGGATGCTGAAGGAAGCTGAACTAGAAGTTGGCAAGAGGCTCAACACTGCCTAGGCTATATCAAACGATCAGTTTTCTTAAAACGTAATTTTATTCGACTCAATTGGTTAATTAAAACCACCCACTTTAGTGCGAGGCTACATCCTATTTTTTAGTCGAGAAATTCGTTTTGGTAGGAGCTGCGTCTCGCTGCGAAGGGCTAGCGGGGGTCAATTAGGATTATAGAATAGACTCAAGCGCTAGTGTTCGATTTAAATCATCTCTTGTTAAAAAACACAGCAACAATATTATATATTGAACTTTCAAAGTTTCCCTCGGTCGGATGTCATTACCAGCCAGTATTTATTCATAATCTATAGCAATAAATATTTACTGAGAATGTAATTTTTCTAATTCAGAGGAATCTTAACTAATGCGCTACTTAGTCATTATAGTTTTTTGTATCACTAGTTTTTCAAGTCAAGCTTTTGAAGAGAGTCTTGCAGACACCGAAGAGGAGACTAAGAATCATAGCTGGGGTGGAGGTTTTGGCTCCGGCGCTATTCTTAATGACGATGCAGATTCCCTGACTTTAGGATCGCTTTTTTACGAGTATCATTATGATGAAAACTTTAGTTTTAATACAAAAATATTTACCGGATCAACTTCGGGTAATAGCGTAGACGATCACACAAGTTCAAGTAGTGGCCTTCAGCTAAGCTTAAAAGCCAGAGCAAATTTCTTTGATATGAGCGTCTACGCTAGAGCTGGAGCCAATCTATATGACACAGGAACTAACAGTCGCGGCCAAGATAATAGCGGCCTTGGGTATGTCGGAGCCGCTGGGTTAGAGTATCTCAGCGATAACGGGTTGATATTAGGATTTGAACTTGAATATTACACGGCAGGTAGTATCGACGTGTTTGGGGGCAACGTTTTTGTGGGTACAAGATTTTAAAGCAAGATCAAATCTACATTGCATTTATTTCTTCAGCGAACGACCTTAATTGCTCTGGTTAAGATCCCAGTCATAATCAATAAAGACGATAGGATAGCCCTTACTTTTTTCAACTTCCACTAAAAATTGTGGGCTGCTAATTGTGCCCAAATAAGTTCTCAATGTCACTGCGCCATTTCCAGATTTTACCGAACTCAAGAAGTCATCTTTGTACCACTTGAAAATTGCCGATAGATAAAGCGTCTTATTTTTATGATCAATTCTCAAATGCTTTTTGTTCTCAATAAATTCTTGGGCGGCTCGCTTTAGAAATGGTTCTAACTCATCCCCCAATGGTAGTTGCGGCCGCAATACCGGGCAGGAGCCACTGCCACAATTAAGAATGAAGTGAACTCTTGGGTCACCCTGACCATCAAAAATTTTACCGTTTTCGACTTGGTATAAACTCAACGCCCTACCGCCAAAAATAAACTTTCTATTGTAGAAAAAACCTAACCCTTGAATAATCTCCACTGGTGCTTTTAGATCAGTAACTGAAGAGAGAGGCCAATTGCTCAAGATGCTTCTGATAACTTGCGCGTTATAACTGTAAACCCAATAACCTAGTTGGTCATTTTTATGTGGGAATCGATGATTAGAATTATCGGGGCTGTATCTGGCAACGGCAGCTAAATATTGATCGAGTTGTTTGACAGCTGATTTATTCTGGAGCCATTTGTCATAGTTTACATTGCCATTTTCATCGACAAAGCGTGTTAACAATTGAGCAAAACTGTTATGTGAGAAACCATCGTCTGGAAAATCTTCGGGTAATTCGGTAGTATGAGAGATGAGGATCGCTTGAGTGTTCCATTTCCAGAATAGGAAAACAGCTAGTGCCAATAAAAGAGTGAAGCTCACAACGGTGGTTAACAAAGCGACTCCAGATTGAGCTTTTATATTGTTCATTGATATATTTCTAAACAATTGATGTATTATCGATATTAGACGTGCTCCCAGCGATAATTGTTACTCATAGCACTAAATCTATTGAACTTAATGTACTTTATTGGGCTTCATCGTAAGCTTGCTTGAGCCAGTCTAGTAACTCTAAATCGATTTGGTTGACATCGGTCAACTGAATTCTGTGAGTACACATGCTTCCAAACGGTCCAGAAGTTTCTAGTCTGCCGACATGCTCTTTATTGTTAAACTTTAAACCAAGATCGATTCGTTTCTTGGTTGTCGGCTGAATAAGTGCAAATTGTCTCTTGCCCCTAAAACTCACGGCAGCCTTTTTGGGCACTACTTCTACGTATTTACCAAACTGTATTATCTTTGAATAAAGTAACTCGTAAATCGGCCGAAGATGTTGTTTGCCCTGGTATTGATTATCAACTAAGTCGGATGCATCCGCAGAGCCGGCATCGGATTTTCGATACTTCAACGTTATGAAATTGGCATATCCATGAGTGATACCCAAATCCTTTTTAAGATAGGCCATAAACTCACCATGTTTGGTAAAAGATTGTTTATCTAATACGGCTTTCCACTCTTCTAATGTCTTTCCTGTTTTCTCTATTAAATTCTGTTCCATTTATATCTCCTAGTGCATTGCTCCAATAATTAGACCGATTAGGCTGAATGTGATAATGGAAAATCCAGCATTTACCAAAAATAGCTTCATTGACTTTTCTTCAAACAGATAAAACACACCTATTAGCGGTGTGACGAAACCGAACCCGGTAAGAAAACCCGCGATCAAAGCTGTCTTTAGGTCAACTTCTGCCCCTAAAAACAATGACATATTTAGGGCAATTAGAACATTGAGTAGTAATGTACCAGCAAATATTTTTGTTTGGTTTCTTTTGGCCAACCCTTCGTCTGTAAAACTAAATTCAGACATCCAAATTTTTCCGAATAGTGGGCCGTACCAAATTCCCCCGATAATAAAGGCAGAGATCGCGGCCGTCACAATTGCTAACCAATTTACATTAGTCATTGAACTAATAATATCCATCACTGTTTCCCATATCAAAAAAGTTAAGTTAAGCGTTTAGAATAGGGGTTAGGGTTTGAATAGTATTGTATAAAATTTACTTTAGAGAAGATTGCTCCGAACTCAACTAATCAAGAGGAAAGAAATTGGTTGTATTATAGTTACCGTGTTGAATCAAAAACTCTCGAGGACTATAGCCGCAAAAAGCTTTAAACTCTTTGATAAAATGAGATTGATCATAATAAAAGCAATCCGCACAAACATCATCCCATGCGATTGATTTTTTGGCCATGATTAGGGGTAATATTTCGTTGAATCTCACTATTCTTTGATATGACTTGGGATTGAGCCCAACGTAATTTTTAAAAATATGGATTGCTTGTTTATTTGAATAGTTAAATTTCGATACGACATCTTGCAGTTGAGCGGCACTATTAGTTTGTATTGCATTTAACATTTTTTCTACTAGTTTTCGAGGTTGATCTTGTTTTATTTTACTAATGTTAATCAAGAATTGTTCCGCTAAAGCAAACATATTTTGATCATCATCTGTCTGCAGTACTAAAGCTTCTCTTAGTTCAACAACAGATGCCCCAAATAAATCCTCTGCTGGTGTTATCTTGTTATTGAGTTCGGATATAGGATTTACTAAAAAGGGTTGCAGACCAGCGGGTTTAAATTGGATGACGAACATTTCGCTATCTTTATGAGAGCTAATTGAAATGTAATGTTTATGCAAACCAGACAGCCACGCTGTTCTGTGCTCGGCGATAGGTCGCAGTGAATCATTATCGAATGTGTTTCTATTTTTACCATCTAACTCAAAAATTAGATAAATGAAACCATCGGGCACGACTCGTTCAATTGAATGATCGGGCATGAAATGCTTGAAGTGAAATATTGAGTTCACATAGGGAGACAATTCAGCCGAGATTTCATGTGTGACAAAATGCATAACTTGTTGTTGAGTTTCTTGAAATGAGGAATAATTAATCTCTTATGAAAAGGTAGTTTAACATAAATCCAGTTCGAAAAAGCTTGTGATCTCTCTAGCAATCCCCTTAGAATCAGGCTTCATTCAAGCATCAGGATTTATAGAACGGAAAGACTAGCGATGATACTAAGAGTGACAATATTAGGTCTTTATTATAAAACCATTCTAGGAGTAACCCGCTATCTAGCGAGAGGAAACGGGATCTATCAAGCAAATTAATATGAAGAATATAGCAATTGTTATAGATAGCCTAAGTGGCGGGGGCGCTGAAAAGGTTATGTTGACCTTATCGGCGGCTCTAATAAAGCTTGGGCATCATGTTAGCTTGCTATCCTTGAGTGGAGAAAAAGACCATCTCATTCCTGAAGAGGTGGATTTAGAAATTCTATTTCCCCACGATAGAACCAATGCTGATCGCTTTTGGCGGGTAAACTCTAGCGTCAGCCAGTTAGAAGCTTGGTTTGGCGAAAGTAAAAATACACACGGTAAATTCGATTTGGTTTTATCCAACCTGGATAAATCCAATAACTTGTTAGCCAGAAGTCACATTAAAAACGTCTTTTATGTTATCCATAACTCCGTAGAACAAGAATTACATAGACAAAAAAAGTTGGGCCCATTTGCCTATAATTACCTCAAAAAATCCAAACAAAATTTATCCGGCAAGCATCTCGTTTGCGTATCGAAAGGACTCAAACAGGAAATTGTCGAAGGCTCGATAATTCAACCAGAATCAATCAGAACCATCTATAACCCTTTTGATAGGACTAAGGTTGTAGAGCAATCCAAGATCCGTACTGATGCAATTCCGACTTCTCCTTATTTAATTCATGTTGGTCGCCTAGCAAGGCAAAAACGTCATGATGTCCTGTTTGAAGCATTTAGCCAAGTAGATGATAAGTACAAGCTCGTTTTACTTTGCAATAAGCCGGACAAGGCAAGAAAGCTTGCTCAGAAGTTTGGCATTCAAGATCGATTAGTGCTACCAGGATTCCAAGCCAATCCCTATAATTGGATCAAAAATGCGGAAGCTTTAGTATTAAGTTCAGACTACGAAGGCTTGTCCATGGTGCTGCTTGAGGCATTAGCAGTAGGAACTAAAGTAGTAAGTACTCGATGCCCGCACGGCCCCAGTGAAATCCTGACAGGTGAAATGAGCAAGTTTTTAGTACCGATTCAAAATCCCAAAGCCTTGGCATCAGCAATCAATGAAGTTCTAAAGGCAGACTTTGACTGCGAAAATGCAGAAATACTGAAAAAAGTCGAAGCGGAAGGCATAGCCAACCAATATCTAGGTCTTATTGGCATATAAAATAAGGAAATAGAAGTGTTGAATAACCAATAAGTTCAAGTTTTAATGCTAACAGTCTCGGAACTTGATAAGATCTCATCGATAAAGCGAAGTCGCCTAATCTAGATCGAAATCTACTCCCCAGTGGGAACGACAAAGGCTTTTTTGGCTACTTTTGTAGCTTTTGACAAAAGTAGTTCGTAGAAGAGCGTAGCGCTACGAAACGCTTTTGAATTAAAGAATATCGAATTCGTTATTTCAACTAATGATTAACAACCAATCTATAGGCTCAACAAATGAACAATTCCTTCGTAGCAATATTAATGGGCTCAGACTCCGATTGGCCCTGTATGCAAAACACATTAACGATCCTCAAAGATCTAGGAATAAAAGCAGAAGTTAAAGTCACTTCAGCGCATAGAACACCTGCCGCAACCCACCAATACGTTAAAGACGCGGAACAAAGAGGCTGTGCCGTCTTTATCTGTGCGGCTGGGCTAGCAGCCCACTTGGCAGGAGCTGTCGCAGGCTTAACCACAAAACCGGTAATCGGTGTGCCCATGGATGGCGGCCCGCTAAACGGTCAAGACGCGTTGCTTTCAACGGTACAAATGCCCGCAGGCGTACCGGTAGCGACCGTTGCCATCGGAAAAGCTGGCGCCAAAAATGCGGCTTATTTAGCGGCGCAAATGCTAGCCATAGCCGATCCACAGATTGCCAAAGCAGTTGCTGATGACCGTGAGGCAAATGCAAAAGCCGTCATGGCAAAAGACGCTCAATTGCAAGCGTCGTTAAGTTAAATTTTTCTCAAGGACGCTTACATCAGTAACCAAAAATTACGCAAATAATCCATCTTATGAAGGACGAACAATTCAAGCTCGCTATTCAATGGCTTAAATCAGGCGGCGTTATCGCTTACCCGACAGAATCTGTATTTGGGCTGGGCTGCGACGCCAATAACCTCAAAGCAATTGAAAGAATTCTTAAAATCAAACACAGAGATTCGAGCAAGGGGTTAATCTTGCTAGTTAGCGATATCCGCCAAGCATCTCAGTTTATACAACCTTTGAATAATGAATCAGTCTCCAAATTGAATATGACTTTGGATCAAGCAACCACCTGGTTATTGCCAAAGGCTTCTCAAACATCGAGGTTAATATGCGGAGCTCATTCGAAAGTTGCTATTAGGATTACTAAACATCCTATAGCGCGAGCACTTTGCCATCAATTAGGATCGCCGATAGTCTCTACCAGTTGCAACCTAAATGGCGAGCCTCCCTATTTTCAAGCGGGACTCATTCCCGCTCAACTTTCTACTCATTTGGATCTTATTTTAGCAGGAGATTGCGGCGGGCAAGCACCTTCTAAGATTGTAGATTTTATCAGCGGCGAGCAGATACGATAGAATTTGTTATTCTGTGCATTGATTTTTAATGCTTAAGAGTATTATGCTCTACAACTTTAGTAAGCTTCTCTCATGAAGTTCTAGCTACACTGGACCAGCGTTTTGCAAGATTCACCTCAGTTATTTTATCAGGCGGCAACCCTCATGCTTGTGGGTATGATTTTTGTGTACGCTTTTCTTGGCTTGATGATCTTCATTATTAAGGTTTTTATTGCGCCATTAGCCACTCGCTTTCCAGATGAAGTATTGAACAATAACCGATTAGCAAAACCTCCGGTTCGCGACACAACCCCTCCAAACGCAACTATTGTCGCGGCGATATCCGCCGCCATTACTCAACACCGCAAAAATTTAGAATAAAACGATTATGGAACTGACTTTATGAGCAACGCAAAACCTTTGGGCATCACTGAAGTCGTATTAAGGGATGCCCATCAATCCATTTTAGCTACCCGTATGCGATTAGAAGATATGTTGCCGATCGCTCCTGTACTAGATGAAGTGGGTTTTTGGTCAATTGAATCCTGGGGAGGTGCAACATTTGATTCATGCATTCGTTATTTGGGCGAAGATCCTTGGGAACGCCTCCGATCACTTAAAAAAGCGATGCCAAAAACCAAACAACAAATGCTATTTCGCGGACAGAACATTTTGGGCTACCGTCACTATGCCGATGACCTAGTCGAGAAATTTGTAGAACGTGCTCACCTTAACGGTATTGATGTTTTTCGTATTTTCGATGCGATGAATGATGTGCGCAATATGCAAACCGCAATTAAGGCGGCCAATAAAATAAAGGCGCATGCCCAAGGAACAATGAGCTACACAGTTAGTCCGGTACATACTCTCGAAGGGTGGCTCACCATGGCTAAGCAACTGGAAGAAATGGGTTCTGATTCACTTTGTATTAAAGACATGGCAGGGCTACTCAAACCCTATGTCGCAGAGGAATTAATCGGCAGGCTAAAAGAGCAAATCTCCATTCCAATTGCCCTACATTGCCACGCCACTACCGGTTTAAGCGTCGCCACCCATATCAAAGCAATCGATGCAAATATTGATGTCATTGATACCGCAATATCCTCAATGAGTATGACTTATGGGCATTCGCCCACCGAAACAGTGATCGCAATGGTCGAAGGCACACCGCGAGACACAGAATTAGATATCGGCAAATTAGCCGAAGTTGCCACCTATTTTCGGGAAGTTAGACGAAAATACGCTCAATTTGAGGGCAGTCTCAGAGGAATTGATGCACGGATCTTAACCGCGCAGGTACCCGGCGGCATGCTAACTAACATGGAAAATCAATTGAGAGAGCAAGGCGCAGCGGATCGCCTGGATGAAGTGCTCACAGAAATTCCGAAAGTACGTAAAGATCTTGGCTACATTCCGTTAGTCACACCAACATCACAAATTGTTGGTACTCAAGCGGTACTTAATGTACTTACCGGTGAGCGTTACAAATCTATCACCAAAGAAACTGCAGGGGTGCTAAGAGGCGAATATGGCGCAACCGCCGCTAAGGTGAATCAAGAGTTGCAACAACAAGTCTTAGAGGGTAGTGCAGCGATTACTTGTAGACCGGCGGATAATTTAGTTCCCGAAGTAGATAGCTTAACTAAACAGCTAGTCGAAATCGCCAAGGAGAAAAATATTTCGCTAGCCCAGAACCTAATTGAGGACGTTCTGACCTATGCGCTTTTTCCACAAATCGGCTTAAAATTCTTAGAAAATAGAAATAATCCAGATGCTTTCGAACCAGCTCCAATCAACAGCGATTCCCCGTCTAACAAAGATGTAAGCAATCCTAAGCCAACAAACACAGAGATTGAAAGCTACTCAGTGAAGGTTGACGGCAAAGTTTACGAGGTAGTAGTCGCACCGTCTGGGGCAATTGAGCAAATCTCTCCCAGCGACTCTAAGGATACCGCTTTAAATCAACCCGCATCGTCTGACAATATTCAGATGATTGACTCCCCTTTATCTGGCAATATTTTTAAAGTACTAGTTCAGCCGGGCGATCAATTAGCCGAAGGCGATGTCGTACTCATCATGGAGGCCATGAAAATGGAAACCGAAATACGCGCGAACAAAGCAGGTAAGGTGATTGATGTATTAACTAAAGAAGGCGATGCCGTTCGAGTCGGCGATCCTCTTGTGAGTTTAGGTTAAGAAAAATGGAGCTACTTAATACGCTCTGGGAGTCGACTGGTTTAGCCAATTTTGAGGTGAAACAAGTCATCATGATGTTGGTTGGCGGCGGATTGCTTTATTTAGCCATTGGCAAAAAGTTTGAACCCTTGTTATTACTCCCCATGGGTTTTGGCGCCATTCTCACCAATATTCCAATTGCGGGTTTTACTGAAGCGGGCGGACTTTTACATTATGTTTACCAAGCAGGAATTAGCACCGGTATTTTTCCGCTGATTATTTTTATGGGTGTGGGCGCGATGACAGATTTTGGCGCGTTGATTGCTAATCCGAAAATGCTTTTATTAGGTGCGGCGGCCCAGTTTGGTATTTTCGCAACCTTGTTTGGCGCAATTGCACTTAACGCAGTACCTGGCATTGAATTTTCCATTCAAGATGCCGCAGCAATCGCAATTATTGGTGGTGCTGATGGACCAACGGCAATTTTTCTCGCCTCCAAACTCGCCCCAGAATTACTCGGCGCAATTGCAGTGGCGGCATATTCCTACATGGCATTAGTACCGATTATTCAACCACCAATTATGCGCGCGTTAACCACCGAAAAAGAACGTAAAATTGAAATGGCGCAACTACGTCATGTGACAAAAATAGAAAAAATAGTATTTCCGTTAGCAGTGTTATTGCTAACCATTTTCTTTTTACCAACTGCTACGCCCTTAATAGGAATGTTTTGTTTTGGTAATTTAATGCGTGAGTCCGGCGTTGTGGAGCGGCTAAGTTCGACCTCGCAAAATGAATTGATTAATATTGTGACTATCTTTTTAGGTTTGGGTGTAGGCTCAAAACTAAGTGCCGAGCAATTTTTGAATGTAGAAACGCTTGGAATTTTAGCGCTCGGCGCAATCGCTTTTAGTATTGGTACTGCAACTGGTTTGCTAATGGCAAAATTGATGAACAAGCTTTCTAAAGATCCGATCAATCCGTTGATTGGCGCAGCGGGCGTGTCAGCCGTTCCAATGGCAGCAAGAGTCGCGAACAAATTAGGATTAGAAGCTAATCCGCATAATTTCTTGCTAATGCATGCAATGGGACCAAATGTGGCGGGAGTTTTAGGCTCGGCTGTTGCGGCAGGAGTTTTATTGGCGTTAGTTGGTTGATCCTACTGTTAATATTTTCGCTAAAAGCCGTACGGTTCCTTCTCCCTCGAAGGGAGAGGGGACTTCTCAAATACACAACCCAGAAGCATTCATGGTAATTCTAGCGACATAAGCGTCTAACTGATCCAATAGGTTTTGATCACGACTTTCATCTGATCTCATCTCTTCCATAATTTCACTGTATTCTGAATAGACTAAACTAGAACCGCTTTCTTTATTGAATAAAGATTCCTTACAGAAGGCTTTCCATCTTTTTTCCTCTTGTTCAGTAAGAGATTCAATTGAGTTTCGAGCGCGATAACGAAACAATATTTCTTCTAATCTCGGATCACTAAATTGGTAGTTTGATTCAGCAAGATCTGACCAACTCGTCGCGCGAATTTCTTCCATTTTATTTTTATCCGATGAATTAAAAAATCCGCCGGAATAAAGTGCATGATCGGGATTAGTAATACTTTCGAAAGTTTTTTCCTTATACAGCTGCGTCAGTTTGTTGGTTATTTGATTCGCGGATGATCTTATTTGTGCAGCACACTCTAAACATAACTTTAAATCGATTCCAAGCCGCTCTTGGCATGCATCATTCATCACACCCAGCGGAGCCACGGCGGGACATTTATTATAGTGAACTTCTTTAATCGCTAATCGATTAACGCCCTCCGGTAAATCATCTTGCCTAGTGAAAATCCGCTCACTTATTTTCTCAACAGATAAGTCTAAAAAGTCATCGACTGGACGAGTTAGATCAATACAGATAACACTATTTTTGTTAGTCGGGTGCGCCACCAGCGGCATCATTATTCCCGTATATTGGTGCTCGCTGCCTAACATTGCCGAACAATGAACGAACGGTTTTTTATTGACCAGGTCGATTTCTGTCATCACTAACCGTTTGTCTTTTAATGACAATAAATATTTGAAAAGTTTCGGTTGTTTTTGTTTAACGAGTTTTGCCATATTGATGGTGGCGTAAACATCGGCAAGCGCATCGTGGGCATCTTCATGTTCTATGCCATTCGCTTTACTGAGTAATTCGAGTCTAAAACTCGGCTGACCTTGATCATTTTCAGGCCATTCAATTCCCTCCGCTCGAAGAGCATGGGTCATTCTTAACATATCAATAATATCCCAGCGTGAATTACCGTTTTGCCATTCTCTTGCATAGGCATCATAAAAATTTCGGTAAAAGCCATGACGAATCAATTCATCATCAAACCGAATATTATTGTAGCCGACCGCACAGGTATTGGATTGGGACACCTGTAGGTGAATCTCCCTAAAGAACTCTTTCTCACTTAAACCATTTTCAAGCGCTTGCTGTGGAGTAATTCCAGTGATAAGACAAGCTTCAGGATGCGGAATAAAATCGTTAGAAGGTTTGCAAAAAATATTCAGCGGTTCATCGATAACATTAAAATCTTGATCGGTACGAATACCGGCAAATTGACAAGGTTTGTCCTTGGCAGGGTTAGCGCCAAATGTTTCAAAATCGTACCAGTAAAAAGTTTCCATATTTCGTTGTTCCAACTGTAACAAAGTACTACTAATTCACTCGTATAAATAATAACATAGAGTGGCTGACACAAGCCCCTACTATATATATCCGTTACCATTAAATTTGATGAACTAATTGAATAGCGAGCCTAAATGAATATCTCTAGAATAGTGTTGTTAATTACCACTGGATTGTTTTTTCTTTCCAAAAACATACATGCTGAAGAAGTTGAACAGGACGGAAAATGGTTTGCTGGCGTGGGTTATCACGAAGGTTACTTTATAGAAGATAATTCGGTCTTTGCTTTCAGCTCGGAGGGGGTTGAGACTGAAAACGGCTTTAATTTTCATATTGGTAAAGAGTTTTTCGGAAACTCTAAATTAATGTTGGGTTATAGAAGCTTTCAAAATGCTGATAGTAAGTTTTTTATTTGCAATTCCTTCGACGGGCAGTGCGTCGACCGAGATTTTAGTACTAGTCTAAGTTCTATTTACTTGAATTTTCGTCCTCATTGGGAGATATCAGAGAATTTTCTTCTATATGCTGAATTAGGGATCCACGACTATATCCGGAAAGGAAGTTTTTCGAATATAACATTTACCGATATGACACGGAGTATCAGGGTTGAAGAAGAGACATTTATCGGCGATAACAATGATTCTGCAATCGGTTTATCTTGGGGATTTGGCTTGGTGTTCAGGTTAGGTGAGCATGATTTAAGCCTCGGGTTTGAAACTTTTTCTTTAGGCAAACTAGATGAAGGTAATTATGGTGCTGTCAGCGCTATCTCTCTTCAGTACGATTACCATTTCGATTTATGATCGATCAAGGAGTTAATTTAATCTCACAAGAATACCCCTAAACCAAACGTAAAGATTATTCTTCAATGACAAAGTTTTTAACAAAAGCCTTTTTGCATAACCCGATACGAGTTTATACGAGTAATCAAGTACGCTATTAGACTGGTATTGGTGCTCAAAGCAATTATAGGGGCTCTTATTGATGCATCACGATCATCGGTGTCGATTCAAAACCATCTAGTTCTGGCCTTTGGCAATCCGATATCTCTGGAACCGATATTTTTAATGGATATATTGTATATTAAACGGAATGCAGGCCTTCTCTGTATAGTGAACACAAAAAGGATTGAGGTATAAAATTTTTGAAAACTTATATTGTTGAACTTTATGCTGAAAGGCTTGACTAAATACATGGTGCATTTCGGCGCACTAGGTATACATGATTGAATATTCGACTAAATGGAGCGATCAAATGGACGTGTTCAAGTCAATAGGTTTACTTGCTGTGGGATTATTGCTCGTTACTGAGGAGATTAATGCGGAAGAAAAAGGTTCAGCATGGTTTGCTGGCGGTGGCTATTACAGGAATTATTTGACTGGCGGCGGAGAAGGGACTGGGCTGTTTTCGTTCAGTCCGGCCCCGACTAAAGGCGGCGTTGATTTACACATTGGTAAAAACATTTTCGACAACTCTAAGCTGATGCTGGGTTATCGCACATTTCAAAATACAAGTTTAGATTTTTTTAGTTGTCAGACTAACGGACAGTGTGCAGATCGCTTTTCTAGTAGTAAATTGAATTCTTTTTATCTGAACTTTCGTCCTCATTGGGCGATTACTCAGCATTTTCTTTTGTATGGTGAGTTAGGAGTGCAAAACTATATTACAAAGACTAGACTCTCTATTCAAAGCTTTACCGATATGACACGCAATACCACGATCGAAGAAGAATCTTTCGCATTCCAGTCTAACGAATCTGAAATCAGAATATCTTGGGGTTTTGGTGCGGTTTATAGATGGGACAATCATGATTTAAGCTTTGGATTCTCAGCGTATCATTTAGGTGACGCTGATCTCTTCACTTCTCTTGCTCTTCAGTACGATTATCACTTCGACCTTTAACTAAATGATAGCTATTATGCATCCAATTAAGGGTGCTGGAATTTAGTCAGACGGTTTATCGCTGAAAAAATAATTTCTCTCGTTGCTTAGGGTAATTACCGATTTCATTCATCGTTTTAGAATCAAACAATCTTCCATTAATCATCACCATATTCACTTTATCTGTTTGGTAAATATCTGCCAGAGGATCGCTATCTAGTACAACCAAATCAGCAAGTTTTCCCACTTCTAACGATCCAATATATTTATCCATGCCTAAATATTTCGCGCCATCTAGTGTCGCTGCTCTTAATGCTTCTAGTGGCGTCATACCTCCCTGAGCAAACATCCAGATCTCCCAATGGGCGCCGAGCCCTTCTCGTTGCCCGTGAGCACCTAGTTGAATGCTTACGCCTGCATCTTGCAGTCGAGACGCCACTCGTGCACTATTAAAATGATTGTAATCTGCTTCTGGTGCTTTAGTTCGACGGATTGAACGAGGATAGAGAATTTCTTTTGGAACCCATCGACTTAGTAATGGATGTTTCCAAACATCAGTGTGCTGATACCAATAGTGCTCGCCCCAGATACCACCGTACGAAACAACCAGCGTTGGTGTGTAACCGGTTTCGCTTTGCGACCATAGCTGAATTACATCATCATAAACTGCCGCCGCTGGAATAGAGTGTTCAATACCGGTATGTCCATCCACAATCATAGTCAGGTTATGTTGCAATAAAGAGCCGCCTTCTGGCACCACCATCATTTTCGTTTGTCGCGCCGCTTCCAAGACTTGTTGACGTTGGTCACGCCTGGGTTGGTTATAGCTTTTCACCGAAAAAGCACCTTGGCTTTTTAACCGTTTTAGATGATTTGTCGCGTCTTCAAGGCTATCAACTTCTGCGGTTATATGCGCCTGCGCTCCATAAAGAATACGGCCGGTTGAAAAAATTCTGGGGGCTGTGGTGAGACCCTTTTTAGCCATTTCCGCAGAAGAAAATATCTCTCCAGTATCGTTAGAAGGATCATGAATAGTGGTAACACCAAAGGCAAGCGATGCCAAGTTCATCCAATTTTGTTGCGGGTTGATTTGATTGCTTCCTTGGCTACCATGCCAGTGAACATCCACGAGGCCGGGAATAATAGTTTTACCTTTTACCGATATGATCTTGGTTTTCTTTGGTAGCGCTAAGCTGCCGGTTGCCCCTATGGCTTTAATCTTGTTGTCACTAATTAATATATCCCCCCGCTCAATCACTAAATCGCCATTAAGAGTAATAATTTTCGCACCGGATAAAAGCGTATTTCCTTTGGGGATATCGCTGTTAACGTCAAAGGATAAATTGGTTATTTTCGGTTTTAGCTTTTCACTGTCACTTTCAGGATTCCAGTTGCTTGGGTCGGCGATTTTTTGCTGATGTAGCTGAGAGCCGAGAGACCAATTGATTGTT
>Ga0256847_1000840_pt1 | contig 17467 bp, 16 predicted proteins | sample TeddybearmetaG_FD_189099 | JGI IMG/M metagenome (GOLD analysis project Ga0256847, IMG submission 189099) | Hydrothermal vent microbial communities from East Pacific Rise, Pacific Ocean - Teddybear | ecosystem: Environmental > Aquatic > Marine > Hydrothermal vents | place: Pacific Ocean: East... | reverse complement strand
TGTTATGAGCCGGATCCCTTTTTGCGCTGGATGCTGCGGCTGAAGAATTTGTTAACCGAGTGTTTGAGGGCTGCGCTGATGTTCGCATTGGTATCCCTAATGCACTCAATTTTTTCGCCTGTTCGGGAGACAGATTACTTTTTGCGTGTTCAGAGCTTGCTATAACAAGTTCCATAATTCTGCTCATATCTCCATTTCGGATCATCGCCTCGCGCTGTTCCGATTTGCTGAGTGCGGAAAATTCTTCGGCAGACATTCCGCTTAATATCCGCTTTGAAGGCTATGAATTCTGGAGCTGCTTCAACCAAGGTCGAGTTGGATAAAATCGGAAGCTGTATGAAAGTCTGCCAGAAGGAAATTATGGCTTGTTACGCTAGACAGAAATGACTTTGCGCAAGAAGAGGGACTTCGTTCTTGCGGTACTTGGCATTCGGTATGTAGTGACAGTGCAGCCATATTCCCTCAGTCGGGATTACCTGAGAAAAGTCGTCCACTCACTTTCGGCACTGAATGGTTAGCGCACTAATTTTGCGAGCTTATTCTACTTAACTCGACAAGGCGGTAGCCAATGCCAACCCAATAGCAATAATTATTCCACCTGCCGCTACAGAGGCCACTGCAACAATAAATACCTTACGAGGATCTTCGAGCCACATAACAATCTTCTCCAGAAATTATCCTGTGACCATGCTGCTATGAACTTTATTCGAGAACTATCCGTAGTTTCCCCTAGCAGATTGTTGAATTTATGATGGATAGAAAAGGCTTTTTAGTTTGAAGCCGGATTTCACAGGTAATATTCGTGATTTGGTGCCCTAATTTGTCCATTTCGATCCTTTAACAGGTTAATTTAGTCGTTCAGCGGAGTTATTCCAGTCTCCTAACGGATTAACTCTGCATCCATTGCAGCAGTGCTTTTGAAACCGCATCTGGCTTTTCAAGCGGCGCAAGGTGTCCACACCCCTCAATCAAAACCAGTTTGGCGTGTGGAATACCATCGGCCAGTTCACGCGTTCTCTCAATGGATACTATTCCGTCTGCATCACCCGCAAGCACTAGTGTCACAGCATTAATTTTCCCAAGGTCCGGCCGACTGTCCCGACGACTCATAATAGCTTTTTGCTGGATAACAAATTTGTCCTGTCCCGTGTCACGGGCCATTTCCAGTATGGTACTAATCAGCGGCGCATCGGATACGCGATCCGGGTGTAGCAACATCGGTATCCGTGTTTGTACTATGTCCAGAAACTCCCCCTGCTCCAGCAGCTTTGTGTATGCGTGGCGTCGTGCAATTTGTTCCGGGAAATCCGGGGTAGCAAGCGTGTCGAGCAAGGCCAGGCGCTCTACCCGCTGCGGAGCAATACGTATAATTTCAAATGCAATAAATCCACCCATGGCATGCGCGCACAGGGAGAATGTTTCAGGAGCGCTTTCCAGGATATTACTTGCAATGCTCTTGATGGAATCGAGGGCCTGGGGCATTACAATACGTACGTTGGCAACATCCGATAATTTTGGCACAACATCCTTCCATAGTGATGATGTGCACAACTGTCCTGCTATTAACAACAATTCGGGTGGCTTATTCACGACAATCAAACGCTGGTATCTGTTAGGCCCTTACCCCAGGGAAACCTGGTTGCAGCTACAAGCTCTCCGCGTCTGGTTAGCGATTCTGCAATACGAATACCCTGATTCCACTTGGCGGTACGTTCTCCGCGTGTAATCGAACCCACTTTCACCATGTCTGTAGCCAGACCCACCGATAGATCCATTACAGATGGATCCTCTGTTTCGCCCGAACGGGCAGATAGCACGGTTACCAGGTCCAGAGATCTGCATTTCATCAGGGCTTCCCGTGCTTCGGTCACTGTACCTACCTGATTGGGTTTTATCAGAGCACCACTAATAGCCCCCTGGTCATTTGCTTTTTCGATCATGTCAGCCTGGGTAACTACGAGATCATCACCAATTACCAACCCCCTGTCTCTGAACTTTTCGCAAAAGGTCGAATATCCGGCAATATCAGTTTCGGCACAGGGATCTTCCACCATTAGAATCGGAAAACGATTAGTCCAGTCAAGCAGTCGTTCGACCCACTGTTGAGAATTCAGGCATTCTTTTTCGCTACCGATCAAATAATTACCATTGTGGTAAAACTGATTTGCCGCAACATCAATGGATATGGCAACCTGTTCTCCTGGTTTTAATCCCGCCCCTTCGATTCCTCGTGTTAGAATTGAAAATGTATCTTCATTGCAGGATACATCAGGCCAAAAACCCCCTTCGTCCGCTACACCCTGTATTCTGTTTTCTGCATCCATGATCTTTCCGACACTTCGGTATACCCTCGCACACCAGTCAAGTGCTGTAGTCCAATCCGGAGCACCCACCGGTATAGCCATAATGTCCTGCAGGTTTATGCGATTATTGGCATGTGCCCCGCCACCAATAATCTGTATCTCAGGCAGTGGCATAAGCAGATCTTCACTTTGCGCGAGGTAGCGCCACAAAGTCTGGTTTGACGCGGCTGCAGCTGCATTTATCACCGCAAGCGAACTGGCTATAAGAGTGTTCCCACCCAGCCGTGACTTATTGCCCGTTTGATCAAGAACGCACAACTTTTTGTCAATAAGCTCCTGCTCTCGACAGTCCAGTCCGATTAGAAGCGGTCTTACTTCCGCATTAAAGCCTCCTATTGCCGTCTGTACTCCAAGACCATCCTCATCACGTAGCTCGACGGCTTCGAAGGCACCCGTCGATGCTCCAGCCGGAGCCATACCGCGACCTATGGCATTAGTAGTGATAATATCAACTTCTATTGTAGGCCTGCCGCGAGAATCATAAATACTGCGGGCAATGGCGTTAGAGATCAAAAAATGCTGCATAGAAAGGCTGAGACCAGACCAATTTGAGAAGTGCCAATTGTAGAATAGTTAGCAAGCAAAGTATAAACTTCAATCATGAAATCTGAACTACTTGCATATCGCACATTATCCACTACCACAAAGGGAATACGAAAACCTTGAATAAAAAAGCCCCTTACCTGGATCCCCAGCACAGTCTGGGATACCTGTCCCGTCTCTCTTTTCGGGCATTTTCCAGAGCGCTGGAACAAAAAACCCTAAAGCACGGAATATCCAGTGGTCAATGGAGGTTTTTGAGAGTTTTGTGGGAACAGGACGGCATAAGCCAACGCAAGCTTAGCGAACTTGCAGGCACCAGAGAACCCACAACAGTAAGAGCAATTCGCAGCCTCGAAAATGGTAAGCTGATTACGCGTAAAAGAGATCCGCTGGATGCCCGAAAATTCAACATTCAGCTAACAGCAAAATCACGTCGGCTACGCGCTAAGCTGATGCCCTATGTTATAGAGGTTAATGCCCAGGCAGCACTGGGAATTTCAAAAACTGACCTGAAAATTACCTGCAAGGTTCTCAAGCAGATGCATAATAACCTGAAATGACTGAGGCAAAAAATACGCTACCAGAGCAACCTGACACGCAGTTTTGCGCCGGGGTTGCCAAACTTCTAAAAATCGAAGAACAACATCTGGTATTCGAACGCTTAAGCGGTGGTGTATCCTCAGATATCTGGCGCGTAGACGCCCCCGGCGTAACCGTGTGTGCCAAACGCGCTCTTCAACAGTTGCGCGTTGCACAGGTCTGGAAGGCACCAGTGGAACGAAACCGGGAAGAGGTGCGATGGCTGCGCTATGCCGCAAAGATCATACCCGACCAGGTCCCCACAGTTGTCGCGCATGATGAATCACTGGGTATTATTTTGCTTTCCTGGTTTGATCCTTCGAACTGGCAAAATTTTAAGCTTGTTCTGTTAAACTCCGAAGCCTGCTCAACACGGTTTTATCACTGTGCAGGAGAAGTTGGAACCCTGCTTGGCAAAGTTCATTTATGCAGTAGCGCATCACCTGAACTTGTGAACGAATTTCTACATTTCGAATATTTCAATGATCTACGACTGGATCCTTTTCTTGCCTTTACCGCACAGCAACACCCGGATACTGCACACTGCATGCAGGCCCTGATCGAGTGTATGAGCCAATCTCGCACAGCTTTGGTTCACGGAGACGTCAGTCCAAAAAACGTACTCATAAATTCAAAGGGTAACGCTGTTCTTCTGGATGCGGAGTGCGCCTGCTGGGGAAACCCGGCTTTTGATGTGGCTTTTATGCTTACACATTTACTTCTTAAAATCAGGTATGGACACTCCTCAAATTCAGGTCCCAAAGTTCGCCTTGCTTTACAATTCTGGGAAAAGTATCAAGCCGCATACGCGCCCACAAGCATCCAGGCGCCACACTACACAGTCCTGGAAGAAACGGTTTGTAGATTGATACCAGCACTGCTGCTAGCAAGAGTAGACGGGAAGTCTCCTGTGGAGTACCTCGACAGCCAGGAGCAGTCTTCTGTTCGTAGTCTAAGTTTGCGGTTACTGTTCGAGCAAAATTCAAATCCAACAGACATTCCCGCATTGGCAGAAGCCTGGTGTGAAGCCCCATAAACATACAAACACAAGGATAGATCGATGCTATTTGTAATGTACTGCCTGGACAAACCTGACAGCCTCGAGTTGCGAATGGCCAACCGCGAAGACCACCTGAAATATGTGGGTGCATTATCACTGGACATTCAAATCGCAGGGCCGGTTTTTGATGCGACAGGTGAAAATATGTGTGGTTCGTTATTTGTAATAGAAGCCAACAATATAGAAGAGGTTCGCACTGCAGGACTAAATGACCCCTACCAGAAAGCAGGATTGTTTAGCTCAGTAGATATCAGACCCTTCAAGAAGGTAGTTGGAAACTGAAAATTAAAATGAAAACCCTTAAGGTAATTTACAACTACAACGCTGCTCCGGAATTTTCTGAAAAGCTTAGGTCTTTGTCAGACAGCGGGATTGAGGTTTCGATCTGTCCCGAAGCAAACGACAAATTGCTCTTCCAGCTACTGGAAGAGGCCGATGTACTGTGGCATTGCCTCAGGCCGGTAACCAGCGATCTAATACAGGCTGCTCCCCGACTAAAATTGATTCAGAAGATAGGTGTAGGCGTAAACACAATCGACCTTGAGTCAGCAAAAAAAAATTCTGTAGCTGTTTGCAATATGCCTGGAACCAATAGCCGGGCAGTGGCTGAACACACCCTGGGGCTCATGCTGGCTACCCTGCGCCAGACAAGAAGGTTTGACGCTACACTCAGGCTGAACCAGAAGTCAGGTTGGCAATGGAATTCAGATAGACAGGATCAATTGGGAGAAATACACGGTAAAAAAATTGGACTCATCGGTTATGGCAGCGTTCCCCGCCTGCTAACACCTGTGTTACAGGCAATGGGCGCAAATGTTTTTTACACCGCGACTTCAAAAAAGCCGGAAGCCTTAGCCACTTACCTCCCGTTGGATGATCTGCTGAGAAAATGTGACATTATTTCTTTGCATCTGCCTCTTAACAACAAAACGCAGAATCTGATTAGTAGCGATACCCTGAAACAGATGAAGCCTGGCGCCATACTTGTTAATACAGCGCGCGGAGGGCTTATAGATGAGACCGCTCTTTATGCCGCTTTAAAACGGGGAGAGCTTGCTGGCGCAGGACTGGATGTATTTGCCGAGGAACCGGTTCCTGACGGGCACATATTTTTTAATCTTGAGAACGTAACCCTCACGCCTCATATTGCCTGGTTAACTCAGGAGACTTTATTGAGAAGTATCGAAGTAGCAGCAGAAAACTGCCATCGTCTGGCGATGAACAAAACGCTATTACATCGGATTATCTAAGGCGTTCATGCAACACAGGCCATACCCTAATAATGAAAGGAAAAAATTGTGATTCTTAAACCTTTGTTAAATTATAGAGCAGAGCTCAAACCTTCTCTGGTGGTGGGTGATGGACCTTTTGGCGCTCGACGCATAGCAGAAGTTGTAGGGGGCGATTTTTCGGGCGAGCGATTGAAGGGTACAGTTTTAGGCGGTGGGGGTGACTGGATTCTTGTCGATAACAATGGAGTTGGCCGACTGGATGTTAGAGCCACATTTCAAACCTGGGACAAAGCCATAATCTATGTACAGTACCTGGGCATACTGAAATTTAACGAGGCAGTGACAGAAGCTCTATCATCGGGTTCTGAAATGGATTTTTTTGATACCTACTTTATGATCCAGCCTCGATTCGAGACGGGAGATGTTCGATATTCGTGGCTTAACAATGTGGTGACGGTAGGAGAAGGAAGGTTATGTAAACAGGCCGTCGAATATCGCGTTTTTGAATGCTGTAATTCTAATCAATAGAACGGGACGACTATCAAACCCGCACTATCCTTTGCTTGCTAAGCATTTATCAGACTAGCATAATATACATAAGGTAAATCTGTATGGGCAACAAGCTGTTGCATTAGTTGAGCGCAATATACTATGTCAAAAATACCCTCCATACTTCCAACTATGTTGGTTGGAAGTTATTCACAGCCAGACTGGCTTATCGATAAAGCGCGATTGGGGGAGCGCCTTCCAGCGCGCGTGCGGGCAAAGGAGCTTTGGCGTATTCCGCCTGAACAGCTTGCTGAAGCCCAGAACGACGCGACACTAGTGGCAGTGTTTGACCAGGTTCGGGCTGGCCTGGATGTACTAACCGATGGAGAAATGCGCCGTGAAAGTTACTCAAACCAGTTTGCAAATGCATTGGATGGCCTCGACCAGGACAACCCTGGCGAGGCAATAGATCGAACTGGCAAACCTGTCCCGGTTCCCAGGGTGGTAGGCGAAATCCGTCGTGTCAGAAATGTTGAATGCGCGCACATAGCACTCATCAAGTCTTACACAGACAAAGCAATAAAAATTACGCTGCCGGGTCCGTTTACCATGGCTCAACAAGCACAGAACGAGTTTTATTCCGACGATGAGTCTCTGGCAATGGCTTATGCTGCTGCAGTAAATGAGGAAGTAAAAGCACTTTTTGCGGTCGGGGTAGATATAGTACAGCTTGATGAGCCATACGTGCAGGCTCGCGCTGAAGCCGCTCGACATTATGCTATTGCGGCCATAGATCGGGCTCTGGAAGGGGCCACAGGTACTACTGCTCTGCATGTCTGTTTTGGCTATGGCAAACACGTTGACGACAAACCGGTAGGTTACGCATTTCTGCAAGAGCTGGATGCATGTATTGTCGATGAAATATCCATTGAATGCGCCCAGCCAAAACTTCCCGCTTCAGTTTTGGAGGCACTGCCCTCAAAACGCATTCATGTCGGGGTACTCGATTTACGGGACCAGAACGTTGAAAGTGCAGAAACTGTGGCACAACGAATAGAATCTGCGCTAACGGTGCTAACACCCGAGCGCATGGTGGTAGCGCCCGATTGTGGAATGAAATATCTACCACGTGGCATCGCCTACGAAAAAATGCGAAACATGGTACGAGGTAGAAACCTGGTACTGGGTAAAAATAATTAGGAGGCTAGTCCATGTCCACCATTGAAAAACACTTCGTTGCTCTGGAATCGCCAACAGCGCCTCGTAATGGCGCTGGCTTTCATCCCTGTCAAGGTTTGTATCACACGCCTGCTGGGAAAAAGCCCAACACCGCTTTCATTGCCACGCACTACAATGTGGATTTTAGCGAACATTACCTGGGGCAGTACATGGCCCAGCGCGGCTTCGGTTTTCTGGGCTGGAACACGCGATTTCGAGGTAACGAAGCGTTTTTTCTGCTTGAACACGCTCTCATCGACATTGGCGTTGGCGTACGCTGGCTCAAAGAAGTCGCGGGCGTGGACAATGTCGTATTACTAGGTAATTCCGGCGGTGGTTCATTGATGGCTGCCTATCAATCCCAGGCAGTGGATCCAGTATTGGAAGCCACCCCTGACTTGCAGATACCTGCTGCTGCGAAGCAACTCATACCAGGCAACTATTACATCTCACTTTGCGCACACGCTGGTCGACCAGAAGTACTAACAGACTGGATGGACCCCTCTGTTATCGATGAACGTGACCCTACTTCAATTGATCAGTCACTTAACATGTACAATCCCGATAACGGTCCACCCTATTCCGAAGAGTTTATTAATCGCTATCGAAAGGCACAGGTAGCACGGAATGATAAGATTACCGATTGGGTATTGTCTGAACTGAAGCGCTTGAAACAGCATGGCCAATTCGACCGGGCATTCAATATGCAACGCACGTGGGCAGATTTGCGCCTGATGGATGGCAGTATTGATCCCTCCGACAGGCCGGTGGGTGTTTGTTATGCGGGTGATCCGGAAAAAGCCAATTTCGGCCCACGCGGAATAGGTCTAAATAATACCCTGCGATCCTGGCTTTCAATGTGGAGCCTGAAATACTCACCTTGTCGAGGCGCTACACATCTTAAAAAAATAGTGGTGCCCGCGCTGGTTTTACAATCTACCGCAGATACCGGAGTTTTCCCCAGCGACGCCGAGGGGATTTTTGACCAACTGGGGAGTAGTGACAAAACGCTTAAACTCACCGAAGGTGATCACTACCTTACGTTTCCCCCAAATGCGAGAGATATGCACGCTGATCTTGTATCTAACTGGTTGAATCAGTATGTTTAGATATTCTATCGAGCAATGCAATTCAATATCTATATGTCCAAGCTTCAGGAGTTTAAAAAACGCAAATCACAATGGGGTTTGAAACGCTGTCTTCATTGGGAATTAATGCATTTTCTTAGTAGATATTTCGGGTTTCGTATTCACTATCTCTTTGTCGGCAATTCAATTTATGACACTTATTTTGCCAACCTTCCTGACTTTACTGAAGAATACGAGACTGTACTCACTAAACCAGATGCCTTACTTCAATATGCAGACACTGTTCCAGAGCTTAGCGAGGAGTTCCTCCGGGTAGCTATAAACAATGGTGAAATTTGTACAGCAAACTTTTACAAAGGAATGCTGGTGGGTTTCGGTTTTACCAGTCGAACTCGAACAATAGTAACCAGGCACATTGATCTATTAGTTCCCCAGGGCTTTCGTTATGGATATAAAGGCTGGACTCACCCTGACCACAGACGATCTAACCTGTCTCGCCTGCGCACACGGGTAAGAATTGAACATGCCGACACTCCTTACCATGAACGCTCGATCTGGTACATCGAAACACACAACTATGCTTCACTATTACACCGACACCAACCACCGAGAGAACGCAACCTTCGTGTAGGTATTATTGGCTGGTTTTCAATTTTTGGCAAAATTGTTCCTTTTAATTCTCGCATTGCAAAACGTTACGGAATCGAAATGGTGAGAAAAGAAGATTCAGGCAAGCGCCAATATATTTAGTTCGTACACACTCTGGGAACTGCAATAATGAATTACCAAACTGTCACCACCTGTTTGATCGCTCTGGCCCTGATTCAATCCGCCTGTGGCCCTTACAGCGCTGTGGAGCAGAACAACCTTCCACTAACGACGCATTCCTCACAACCCAATATAATAGTCTTGCTTGCTGACGATCTTGGATATGGGGATCTCGGGAGCTATGGACATCCTTCAATTCGGACCCCTCAACTAGATCGCCTGGCCCAGGAGGGGCAACGTTGGACCGATTTTTACGCAGTAGCGCCTGTTTGTTCACCCAGTCGTGGAGCACTTATGACGGGAAAGCTACCGGTGACCAGCGGCTTGTATGGACGTGGTCAGGCAGTTTTTTTTCCAGGCGACGCTGGTGGAATCCCCGAACAGGAACTCACAATAGCAGAGGCCTTGAAAGGCGCAGGTTATGACACTGCAATTTTTGGGAAATGGCATCTGGGTGATGCTTCGTCTGCGTTACCAACAAAACACGGATTTGATGAATGGCTGGGACTGCCGTATTCCAATGACATGGACTGGACCATTGGAATGCCTACAAAGGAGATCATTAAAGCTATAAAAACAGGAAGCCTGAGCCTGCAAGAGGCTATGAAGACCTTCGCTGAACGAAAAAACCTGTTTATGAATCCAAAGCTTGAATACTGGAATGTGCCATTAATAAGAAGCCAACAGGGCAGCAAGAGCATAATAGTTGAACAACCGGCAGACCAACGAATGCTGACAAAACGTTATACAAGTGAAGCGGTTAGCTACATAGAGCGTCATGCAAAAAGTAGCAAGCCATTTTTGTTGTATGTGGCATACACGATGCCCCACGTTCCGTTGTTTCGCAGTGAAGAATTCGCACACCGCAGTAAAGGCGGACGATATGGTGATGTAGTCGAAGAAATAGACTGGAGTGTAGGCGAAATTCGCAATGCACTTGAAGCGACGGGTCTCGAAAAAAATACCCTCGTAGTTTTCAGCAGCGATAACGGCCCATGGCTGCTCGCTGACCATCATGCGGGCTCAGCGGGTTTGCTTAAGCAGGGCAAAGGTACCACCTACGAGGGGGGGATGCGTGTCCCTGGTATATTCTGGTGGCCTGGAACTATAGACCCTGGAGTAGTAGGTGGCATAGGCAGTATCATGGACATCTACGCCACTGCTCTCTCCCTTGCCGGTGTAGACAACTCTGCCGCCACTTCAAATAGCATTGATCTTTTGCCAGCGCTGCTAGGCCAACCCAGCTCCAGGGACAGCCTCCCATATTACAGAGCAGGAAAGCTGTATGCCTTTCGTAAAGGAAACTACAAAATTCACCTGATTACCGAAGGTGCGTACGGAAGTGGCGGAAAATATACCGAGCTCGAACAAGCCCTGCTTTATCATTTGGGTGAAGACCCCGCAGAGCAGTTTGATCTAGCAACCAGAAGACCTGCAGTTCTAGCGGACATGCTCGCTGCAGTAAAACTCCACAAATCGGAATTGAAGCAGGTAGATGCAATTTTTGATCAAAATTAATATTCAGCATCAACCCTGTAGAGCCTAGGTCCACTTACCATGCACGCTAACCCGGAACCACAGCTTGGAAAAAGCCCCATAGCCAAGGTTATTGCTGCGCTCACCCTCCAGGAAAAAGTAAGCCTGCTGATTGGCACAGGCATGGACATTCCAGGTGCGCCACCCGAAATGCAGGGGCCGGTTATAGGGTTCAGCAATGATCGCGTACCAGGAGCTGCTGGTACTACTTTTGCAATACCGCGTCTGGGCATTCCTTCTATGGTGTTGGCAGATGGTCCGGCAGGTTTACGAATATCACCAAAACGCGACGCGCATCCCGATCGAACTTTCTATGCTACTGCTTTTCCGGTTGCAACACTTCTGGCCTCAACCTGGAACACCCGGCTTGTAGAACAGGTTGGAATAGCAATGGGTGAGGAAGCAAAAGAATATGGCGTAGATATTCTGTTAGCACCAGCGCTAAACATTCACCGGTGTCCTTTGGGAGGCAGAAATTTCGAATACTACTCTGAAGATCCGCTTATATCCGGAAAAATGGCAGCTGCCATGGTGAACGGTATTCAATCCCGCGGCATAGGAACATCTATTAAACACTTTGTGGCTAACAATCATGAATGGAACCGGAATACCATCAACATTAAGGTGGATGAAAGGACACTGCGTGAAATCTATCTGAAGGGCTTTGAAATCGCCGTTAAAGAAGCTCAGCCGTGGACTCTCATGTCTTCCTACAACAAATTAAACGATACCTATACCTCCGAGAAAGCTGAATTGCTTACTGCAATACTGAGGGACCAGTGGGGTTTTGATGGTTTTGTTATGACAGACTGGTTTGGCGGAAGTGACGCATCAGCACAAATGCTTGCCGGAAACGATCTGCTAATGCCAGGTACCGATACGCAATACAAAGCTCTGGTTCAGGCTGTGGAAACAGGTGCTCTGGAGGAGTCCGTACTTGACCGCAATATAGAACAACTACTCACAATCATCATGCGAACTCCGGTATTCAAGGCATATCGGTTCAGCAATAGCCCAGACCTTAAAAAACATGCCCTCATCGCTCGAGCAGCTGCCAGTGAAGGCATGGTGCTTTTGCAAAACAACGGCCGGGTATTACCACTAAAGGCGGGCACCAAACTCGGTCTGTTTGGCAATAACTCATACCAGTTGGTCACTGGCGGAACTGGCAGCGGTGATGTCAACGAGGCATATTCTATTTCCCTGCTGCAAGGCATTGAGGCCGCCGGATTTACCGCAAACCCTGGTCTTGCCAACGCCTACCGGAAGTTCATAAGTTTTGAAGAAAGCAATCTACCCCCACCCAAACGTTTCAGACCACAAGATCCGATTCCCGAGCGGAGGCTGACGCAGGCAGACATTATTGAAGTCGCATCTAATACCGACACAGGGTTGATAACAATAGGACGAAATTCCGGTGAGTTTGCAGATCGAAAAGCTGAAGGGGACTTTTATCTGCACGAAACCGAAAAACAAATGATCTCCAGCATTTCCGAAATCTACCACAAACAGGGAAAAAAAGTGGTGGTGGTGCTAAACATTGGAGGGGTGATCGAAACATTCGGCTGGCGAAATCAGGTTGATGCAATATTACTGGCCTGGCAACCCGGACAGGAAGCCGGTTACGCCATTGCCGATATACTTTCTGGCGACATCAATCCATCGGGAAAACTGGCGACTACCTTTGCGATTGAGTTAAAAGACTATCCCGCATCCGAAAACTTCCCGGGCGAAGTGCTTGAAGAAATACCTGGTGATGGACCCTCTTCATTTATCCAGTCTAAACGGGCAGAGCTTGTTTACCAAGACGGATTGCGAGTCGGGTATCGGGTATTCACTGCGGACAAACTGGAGGCAGCTTTCGCCTTTGGGTTCGGTCTTTCCTATACCACTTTTGGCTACAGCGAGCTGAAGTTGGACAACAACCACATAGATGAAAACCTGGCGGCAAGTATAATAATAACCAATACAGGTAAAATCCCAGGCAAAGAAGTGGTTCAACTATATATTTCAGCCCCAGACGGCAAGCTCAAACGACCAGATTTTGAACTACGTGCTTTTACAAAAACACACCTTCTGGAGGCTGGAGAATCCCAAATCATTCATTTTGATCTTGGATTGTCCGATTTGTCGTCTTTCGACTCGAATTTATCCCGCTGGATAATCAGTTCTGGTGAATACACGCTTAAGATTGGCGCGTCATCGGTCGATATCCGTGTTCAGAAAAAATTCTGTAAACACAAGTTGTCAACGCTACCCCCTTAATACGCATGTCTTGAAAGCCAACTTTTCAGCCCATTTCGGTGACATCGTAATTATTGAACAGAGATGTTAGGGCAATTGTTGGAGACGTATAATATTCTCACCTCTCTGAAAACATTAAGTGAGTACAAAATATGACAGTTGACGTTTCGACCGATGGACGCGTAGTTATAATTTCGATCAACCGTCCACAAGTGCGTAATGCAGTGAATGAAAGCACGGCAGTTGCTTTGTGTGACGCGTTTGAAGATTTCGATGCAAACAATGAATTGGACGTGGCCGTTCTAGTTGGTGCACAGGGCACTTTTTGTGCTGGAGCCGACCTTAAAGCAGTGGCGCAGGGTGGCGGAAATAAAGTTCGACCGGAAGGTCGTGGTCCCATGGGTCCAACAAGGCTACATTTGTCAAAACCGGTAATAGCCGCAGTAGAAGGTTACGCTGTGGCGGGAGGACTGGAGCTGGCATTGTGGTGCGATATGCGGGTTGCATCGCGTGATGCTGTCTTTGGTGTATTTTGCAGGCGTTGGGGCGTACCACTGATAGACGGCGGCACCTTGCGCCTACCCCGACTGATTGGTCAGAGCCATGCAATAGACCTTATTTTGACAGGTCGTGGTGTTTCTGGAGCTGAAGCGCTCTCTATGGGCCTGGCGAATCGTATCACGGAAAAAGGAGCTGCATTAAGCACTGCAATTACGCTCGCCCAACAATTGTCTGCCTTCCCTCAGCTTTGCTTACGCGCAGATCGCCGATCAGCTTACGACCAATGGGGACTTTCCGAAAATGAAGCAATCACCAACGAAACAGTCAGGGGTATAACTGTACTCAAATCAGGTGAAGCTATAAGCGGTGCTGCCCGATTTACAGAGGGTGCGGGACGCCACGGTAAATTTCAGTGAACAAAACCTGCCTAACTACTCCCACTTACCCTGCCATGGGTAAGTGGGGTAAGCTATCAACACCTGGAATTGCAGTGATTTAACACATGAAAAACACCCTCCTAATCGCAATATGCCTGTTCGTAATGACCGCATGCTCTGAATTTGAGAGTACCCAGGCAGTCGTGAAAAATGCAGAGCCCGAGACTCACACCATTGGCTGGTATCAAGGAACGGTCGAAGAAGCATTTGCGAGCGCAAAAAAAGAGAATAAACCCATATTTTTGTATTGGGGAGCGGTCTGGTGCCCACCCTGTCAGGAAATAAAGCATACGGTTTTTAACAGCAGGCGATTTATCAGACAATCTGAAGCCTTTGTACCGGTTTACCTTGATGGTGATACCACCACAGCTCAGTTGCTCGGTGAAAAATTTGGTGTGAAAGGATATCCCACCATGATTATTTTTAATTCCAGTGGAACAGAACTAACCCGTATTCCTGGTGGCATTGATGTTTCCATATACAATGATATTCTCGCCCTCAGTCAGGAAACCCTTAGCCCAACTTCAGAGCTCGTGCTAAGGGTGCTAAACGCACCAGACACAATCACTGAAAAAAATCTCAAACAGTTAGCGTTTTATTCCTGGGGGCAGGAACACAATGCTCTTCCGGATAACTATTCACCAAACTTGTTTTTACAGATGTCAGAGCTGGCAGCAGACAAAGTTTCCAGGGCTCGTCTGTATATGCAATACCTCTATGCAGTAGCTGAAGCGAATGACTCCAAGGCAACAACTATAACGCCCCTTGATGGGGCTTATGAAGAAGTCGTTTTGATACTAAAATCGGACACTCTGGTACTGGCCTGCTGGGATTCCCTCGCCTATTCATCTACCAAATTGCTACCTTACATTGCCGGTAAAGAGCAACAAGCCGAACTGATTACAATTTGGCAGAAACGCCTGCTGGAGTTGTCGACCCAGGATTCACTTTCTACGGCGGAACAGCTGGGCGGGTTATTTCCAACTCTGGATTTTTATTTCTTTGAAGACGATTCAAGATCGCTGGACCTGGAGACAAAAAACGTAGTGCTAAATGCCACCCAATTGGCGGATACTGCAACTACAAACTCATTTGCTCGACAAAGTGTAGTGAACCAGATAAACCATGTTCTCCAGTCTGCACATTTGAATTCAGAAGCCAAAATATTGCTATTGAATGAACTCGAGCGTTCCAAATCCCCTTACTATTTCATGAGCAGCCTGGCAGCACTTGCTGAAAAGCAAGACAATATTGAAGAGTCCATTGAGTGGTATAAAAAAGCCTATGACAGTTCCGTCGGCGCCGCTACCCGGTTTCAATGGGGTGCAAACTATGTTGCCGCAGTGATTAGACTCCAGCCAAAGCGAGAGGAGCATATTATTGCGTCTGCTACCTCCCTGCTTAGCGAAATCGAAAACAAATCTAATATATTTGCCGGGAGAAATTTTCGCACGCTAAAAAAATTAACAAAAAATCTCGAAAAATGGCAAACACAAGAACAGTTGGCTTCTCTTGGGTATTTCAGGAATACAGTAAATCAGAGATGCAGCCAACAAGATGCTGATAGCATAACTGCTCTAAACTGTGCTTCCATAATTTGAGACGTATGTCTAAACTGGAATACCTTCCAGTTAGTCTACTCAATGGCTCTCATCTATCGTGAACAAAGCAACTCTAAAAGAACTGCTAATTCTCGCCTATCCTATGGTGATATCCCAGGGTGCGTTCGCGGTTATGATTTTTACCGATCGTTATTTTATGTCCCTGATCAGCCCTACACATATGGCAGCCTCTCTGGGTGGTGGCGTAACTTCGTTTTTTTGTATGTCCCTCTTTTTAGGAATTTTATCCTACTCTAACGCTCTGGTTGCTCAATACTATGGCAGTGGCGAGCGGGCAAAATGTCCCCGCGTTTTAAGCCAGGGAATATTTCTGCTGCTGGCTTTTATCCCGCTCTTACTGGCCATGGGCTATCTTGTGAGTGACATTTTCATCCTGATGGAACACGTACCCGCACAGGCAGAGCTGGAGAAACAGTATTTTCTTATACTCATCTGGGGTGCCGGGTTTGCCCTGGCAAAAACCTGTATCGCTTCGTATTTTGCCGGTATTGGCCAGACTCGCGTAGTCATGATTGCAGACACCCTGGGTGTTCTTCTTAACGTACCCCTTTCTTATGTGCTGATCTTTGGCATATGGAAATTTCCTGAAATGGGAATTGCGGGCGCAGCCTGGGGTACTATAATCAGCACATTCTTCAGTCTGCTAATTTTCCTTGCCTTCTATCTGGAACCGATTCATGTTGCCCGTTTTTCGGTAAAAAAATCTTTTAGGCTTGACCGAGGGATATTACACAGGTATCTACGCCTGGGTGTCCCCTCCGGGATAGAAATGTTTTTAAACGTCGCCGCATTCAACCTCTTTTTACTGATGTTCCAATCTTATGGAATAGCGGAGGCAGCCTCAGCGGCGATCGTTTTTAACTGGGACCTAATCTCCTTTATTCCAATGATTGGCTTGAACGTCGCCATAATAAGTCTCATTGGCAGGTTCATTGGTGCTGGTAACCTGCACAAGATGAGCGAAGTTATACGCGCGGGCTTTCTTATTGGTTTGGGATATTCCAGTCTGCTTGCTCTGACATTCTGGATCTGGCGGGAGCCGCTGGTAGCTATTTTTCTGGAACCCGGGTCAACAAATACTGCCATTCAATCCCTGTCCGGATTTATGATGATGGGACTCGCAACTTACGTAATGGCCGATGCAATAATACTGGTAGCGGGAGGAGTGCTAAGGGGCGCTGGTGATACCCGTTGGTTGATGTGGACAAGTGTACTGATTCACTGGTTTATGCTTGTAGTACAATATTTTGTGATCAAGGTTTGGACAATGGGTCCCAGGGCTTCCTGGGTTGTTATGGTGCTAATGGTTCTCGCTACCGGTTTCACTTATCTATGGCGACTGTCGAGCAATCGTTGGCGCACTCCCGAAGCTTTTGCCAGAGTGATGGCCGAGCATTAGCACAAATTTCCCACCCACCAGAAGCTAACAACCCAATACACCCTATTGCTCCCAATGGGGTTTCCAGTCACCCTCCATCTGCAAAGATACGCCTGCAGCCTCCTCCTCCAGTCTCACTACATGTAGCTCACCCTTGTCACCGCCATAGGTGCTTCTGGCCAGTTCAAATTGTGCCGCTACAGCTCGGGTTAGCGGGGCGATCATAGCCGCATCGTCGCAAGCTCCTACAATCAGGTCGAGGTCCTTTTTGCATAGATCCAGCGAAAAGGAAGGATCATAATGGCCTGCAAAAACCGAAGGCGCATCATGATGCATGCACCAGCTTTCTGCCGCACCAATTTTCAGTGCATCCCATGCACGGGCAAGATCGACACCAGATTTAGTGGTC
>Ga0256847_1000839_pt1 | contig 17478 bp, 17 predicted proteins | sample TeddybearmetaG_FD_189099 | JGI IMG/M metagenome (GOLD analysis project Ga0256847, IMG submission 189099) | Hydrothermal vent microbial communities from East Pacific Rise, Pacific Ocean - Teddybear | ecosystem: Environmental > Aquatic > Marine > Hydrothermal vents | place: Pacific Ocean: East... | reverse complement strand
TGTTGAGGCGATGCAGTCAGGTGCAGCCGATTATTTGATTAAACCGTTTGAAGCTTCGATTCTGGTAGATAAAGTCTCTGCGATGATAGGAACGGAACTTGAGATAATTAATAATAGAGTAATTGTTGACCAAAAAATGAAAAAACTCTATGCCCTCACAGCAAAAGTTGCCAAAACAGATGTGACTGTTTTAATTCAGGGAGAAAGTGGTACCGGTAAAGAGGTTATGGCGCAATATATCCATCAAAACTCCTTATATCACGATGGACCTTTTGTAGCGGTTAACTGTGCCGCTATTCCGGAAAATATGCTGGAGGCCATGTTATTTGGTTATGAGAAAGGGGCTTATACCGGAGCGGCACAATCAATGCCCGGTAAATTTGAACTGGCGCAGGGCGGCACTTTATTACTGGATGAAATTTCTGAGATGGATATTGCTTTACAGGCAAAAATACTCAGGGTTTTACAGGAAAAAGAAGTCGAACGTTTAGGCAGTCATCAAAAAATAGTATTAAACGTCAGAATTTTGGCAACAACCAATCGAAAATTAAAAGAACATGTGGAACAAGGCTTGTTTCGTGAAGATTTATATTATCGCTTAAGTGTATTTCCTATCAAAATTCCAGGATTACATGAGCGGGTGGGTGATATTTTACCTTTGGCAAAATCTCTGATGACTAAATATAAACAGGATGGAAAAAGTTTACCTGTCATGACTGCAGAAGCAATCAGTTCTATAGAAAATTATGCCTGGCCTGGTAACGTAAGAGAGCTGGAAAATGTGGTGCAACGGGCTTTGATTTTACAGCAAAATGGAAAAATATTAGCCGAACATTTGGTTTTTGATGATGATATGGAACAACAATTGGCATGTACTAACTATAATGAGATCAGTGAAGAACTGGAAGGGGCAGAAGAAATTGTTATAGAAGCTAAAGGCAGTTTAGGGGCAAGTGTCAGATCAACTGAAGAAAATATTATTTTACAAACACTAAAAGATGAAAAAGGTAGCCGCAAAACAACGGCTGATAAACTGGGTATTAGTCCGCGAACGCTACGCTATAAAATTGCCAGAATGAAAGAATCAGGTGTTGCCATACCTTGCTAAAAGAGAGCTTATTATGAATGAAATTAACGTAAATCAGGTTTTGCAGCAAATGCGTTCAATGTCAATTGAGGCATCAAGCAAGCCAGTAGAAAAAACGATTCAATCAGATCAATCCGACTTTTCAATGCTGTTAAAACAATCTATTGATAGCGTCAACGAAACCCAAAAAAATTCCGGGAAACTGGCAAAATCTTTTGAGATGGGTGAAGCTGATGTCAGTCTGGCTGAAGTAATGATTGCCTCACAAAAAGCCAGTGTTTCTTTCCAGGCGATGCTTCAGGTCAGAAATAAACTGGTTGATGCCTATAAAGATGTAATGAATATGCCCATGTAGTTTTTGCCTAAGAAGTTAATGAAGATAATAAAATGAGTGAGCAAGACACTGCTAATTTACCTGACGTTAATCTGGTTAGTAATTCATTGAGTGAGCTAACAGAAGAAACTGATACGCCCCCTATTTTAAAAAGTATGGGTAATTTGTCTATGGCCAGACAAATGGGTTTGATGCTGGGACTCGCCTTAAGCGTGGCTGTAGGCATTGCCGTTGTACTTTGGTCGCAATCGAGCCCTTATGATGTACTTTATGCTGGAATGGGGGAAGAAGATTTTGCGGAAATGATCGATGCCATGGATAAAATGGAAATGGACTATAAAATAGAGCCCGGTACCGGGGCTATTATGGTGCCTAGTGATCAAATGCGTAAATTAAAGTTAAAACTGGCGGCTCAGGGCTTACCTAGAACACAAAGTTCAGGTTATGAAATATTGGATAAAAAAACTTCATTTGGTACCAGTAAAAATATTGAATTAATGCGTTTTCAAAGAGCGCTGGAAGGCGAGATAGCCAGAACCATTATGGTGATACAAAATGTAAAATCTGCTCGTGTCTTGTTAGCATTACCCAAACAATCCGTTTTTGTGCGCAAACGTAAAGACCCCAGTGCCTCAGTTATTGTTAGTTTGTATCAAGGCCGGGTTTTGGAAAAAAGTCAGATAGAAGCCATTGTTCATTTGGTTTCTTCCAGCGTACCCATGATGGCGGCTAGCCGGGTTACGGTTGTCGATCAGAAAGGGCGGATGTTAAGTGGTAATAGTAGCTCTGATAATTTGAATCTAAGCACTAAGCAATTTGAATACAAAAAGAATTTGGAAGAGCATTTAATGCAGAGGATAGAAAATATTCTACTGCCATTGCTTGGCTCTGAAGGTATGCAAACTCAAGTTTCTGCTGATGTTGATTTTACCGTGACAGAAAAAACACAGGAACTTTTTAATCCGGACTTACCTGCATTAAGAAGTGAACAAATAATGGATGAAGAAAGTTCATTATCCTCCGTACAGGGTGTTCCGGGGGCTTTATCAAATCAGCCGCCACCTGCAGGGGTTGCACCTGAATTAGCTGTGGGTGAGGATGCCAATATAGCCAATACCCCCACATCCAAGAGTAAAAGTGCCACGCGAAATTTTGAACTGGATAAAACTATCACTCATACTCGGCTGGCCACAGGAATATTACGCCGTTTATCAGTGGCTGTAGTCATTGACGATAAACAAGTGGTGCTTGATGATGGTAGCATCACTACTCAGCCTTATGCACAAGAAGATATTAACCAGCTAAGAAGTCTGATTATGCAAGCCGTTGGCTATGATAATAGCCGGGGTGATCTTGTTACAGTAACTAATGTAGCTTTTAGAGTACCTGATACCATGGAAGCCCTACCTGCTCTGCCAATATGGCAACAAGACTGGTTTTTTGAACTGGCAAAATATTTTGCTGCGGCATTAGCTGTTTTGTTTATAATATTTGGGGTATTACGGCCTACAATGCGTGGCCTGGTTTCAAGAGATGAGGAAGTAAAGGCCTTAATAGATGCGCATGCCGAAGCCGAAGCAATGGGTGGTACCGTCCGAATTGGAAAAGATGGCAAGCCTATAGCTGTACCTATTGATGGTGATGAAGGGAGTGAAGCTGGTATTTCATCCGGTGCTGAAGACTTGTTATTACTTGAAGCACCTCAAAGTTATGAGAAACGTCTGGAATATGTGCAAAAACTGATTGATGAAGATCCTCAACTGGTTTCACAATTGATTAAAGGATGGGTGGCTACAAGTGGCTGAGTCCGAGATGGGAACTAATATTTCCTTAAATTCAACAGAAAAAGCGGCTTTATTACTCTTGGCTGTGGGGCAGGACAGGGCGGCCAGTGTACTAAGAAACATGGGGCCAAAAGAAGTTCAAATCATAGGCGCTACCATGGCTAACCTTGGAGCCATTTCGTCAGAAATGGTTGATTTGGTATTAGAAGATTTTATCAAGCAGATAAAAGATGAAACTGGATTAGGCATGGATTCGGATACCTATATTCGTAATATGCTGACAGAAGCTCTGGGAGCCGATAAGGCTGGTAGTATTATCGACAGAATTCTTTTGGGTGCAAATAGTAAAGGTATTGACCAATTAAAATGGATGGATACCCGTTCAATTGCCGATTTATTACGTCTAGAACACCCTCAAATTGTCGCCACAGTTTTATCATTGCTGGATGCGGATCAATCCGCTGAAGTTTTGACCTTATTGCCAGAAAATATGCGTTCCGATTTATTAATGAGAATTGCTACGATGGAGGGTGTGCAACCTGCTGCTATTAAAGAACTGGATGACATGATGGAGAAACAGCTAACGGGTAGTGATAGTGTCAAATCTTCCAGTATCGGTGGAATAGATGCGGCAGCTAATATCCTGAATTATATAGATGGCGCAATGAGTGAAGAGATGATGGAAGCCATTAATGAAAACAATGCAGAATTAGGACAAGAAATACAGGATAAAATGTTTGTTTTTTCTGATTTAAGCAGTGTTGATGATCGAGGTATTCAAACTCTGTTGCGAGAAGTATCTACAGATCAGTTATTGGTTGCATTGCGTGGTGTTGATGATGCACTGAAAGAAAAAATATTTGGCAATATGTCTAAACGTGCAGCAGAAATGTTAAGAGATGATCTGGAAGCCGCACCACCGACTAAACTTAGCGAAGTGGAACAGGCGCAAAAAGACATCCTTGGAATAGCTAAAAAATTATCTGATGCAGGTGAGATTGCGCTAGGCAGTGGTGGTGGTGATGAGCTCGTCTAATAAAGCCTTTTTTTCTGAAGCAGAACTGGAATCATTGGATTTATGGAATGTGCAGGAACAGTTTGGGGAAAAAAGAAAAACAACTTTCCCCGGTCTGGAACGAAAATCTAAACCAGCGTCTGAACCCGCCGGATTAACCGTAAATGATATTGAAGCTATTCAAAAACAAGCCTTTGAAGAAGCTTTTGCCCAAGGCAAAAAAGAAGGCTATGAAGAAGGCTTGCAACAAGGCATTGAAGCAGGAAACAAGCAAGGCTTTGAACAAGGATTGAAAGAGGGGGCAACTAAAGGCTATGAAGAAAAAATTACTTTATTACAAGAACAAGCGGCTGAATTTGTCAGTTTGCTGGAATCTTTAAGCGAGCCTTTTAAAGTATTGGATGAAGCCATAGAACAAGAACTGGTTGATCTGGCAATAGGCATAGCTAATCAGCTAATACGTAGAGAAATAAAAATAGATCCAGGACAAATTGTTGCTGTCATCAGAGAAGCAGTGAATGCCTTACCACAGGCCTCGCAGCAATTAACTTTGCACTTGCATCCTGCTGACGCTGAATTAGTTCGTAATTCCCTAACATTGGATGAAATATCACCGCCGTGGAAGTTATTAGAAGAACCTTTAATTACGCGAGGAGGGTGTAAAGTAGAAACAGAAACCTCTAAAATCGATACAACGGTAGAGAATAGATTAGCAGCCATCGTTACAAATATTCTTGGAGGGGAAAGAGCTCAGGATAAAAGCAATTGATTCCTCAGGCGGATCGTACAGAAAACTGGTTGGAAAAGCTAAAATCCTATACCGACAGGTTAGCAGAAGTGCCAGAGCTAGTAGTTGAAGGAAAATTAGTCAGAATGGTCGGTTTGACCCTGGAAGCAGAAGGTTGCATTGCTGCAATAGGCTCTTTATGTCAGATAGAATCAAAGACAGGTAAAGTAATAGGTGCCGAGGTCGTTGGCTTTTCAGGGGGCAGTGTGTTTTTAATGCCCACAGGGAATACCTTGGGTCTGGAACCGGGCTGCAGAGTAATTCCGTTAGGAAAAAATAGCCTTGCAAACGTAGGCTTTGGTTTACTGGGTCGAGTATTGGATGGCACCGGAAAACCTTTAGATGATAAAGGGATTTTAAAAACTGAGAAAAAAATTTCCCTGAATGGAAAATTTATCAATCCGTTAGCAAGAAAACCCATTAGAGATTCATTGGATGTTGGTGTTAGAGCCATTAATTCAATTTTAGCTATAGGCCGTGGTCAACGTATGGGGCTGTTTGCTGGTACCGGTGTGGGAAAAAGCGTTCTACTGGGCATGATGACCAAATATACCAGTGCAGATATAGTTATTGTTGGACTGATCGGAGAAAGAGGGCGGGAAGTCAATGAATTTGTCTTAAAAATACTCGGTGAGGAAGGTATGAAAAAAGCAGTTGTTATTGCCTCACCTGCGGATGATTCCCCTTTAATGCGAGTTCATGGGGCAATGCTGGCAACCAGTATTGCCGAGTTTTTTAGAGACCAGGGACTGGATGTACTACTGTTAATGGACTCATTAACACGATTTGCTCAGGCACATAGGGAAATTGCCTTAGCCATTAATGAACCACCGGCAACCAAAGGTTATCCCCCATCGGTATTTGCAAAATTACCCCATTTAGTGGAAAGAGCCGGCAATGCCGATGAAGGGGGCGGATCAATTACCGCTTTTTATACGGTTCTGGTTGAAGGTGATGATACTAATGATCCGATAGCTGATGCCGCGCGAGGTGTATTAGATGGGCATATAGTCTTATCCCGGGAGCTAGCAGAATCAGGCCATTTCCCAGCGATTGATATTGAAGCATCCATTAGCCGGGTCATGCCTGATATCATTGATTCCAGACAATTGGATATGACTCGAAAATTTAGGCGACTCTATTCACTCTATCAACAAAATAAAGACCTGATTAATGTGGGTGCCTATCAGAAAGGTTCTGATCTCAGAATTGATGAGGCTATTGATAAAAATGCAGCTATACTCTCTTTTTTACAGCAGGATATGGGTGAGGCCGTCGATATTAGCCGTAGCCTCATTGAACTGGAGATATTACTGGGAATGCAGCAGACCCCTAAAGAATGAAAAAATCACAACGATTACAAAGAATAGTTGAGCTTAATGCCAATGAGGAAAAAAGTGCATTACAAGCACTCGGTGAGGCTCATGGAAAAAAAAAGGATTTACAAAAGCAGTTAGAAGACCTGCAACAATATCAACAAGAGTATAAGGAAAAGCTCCAGGCAAGCAGTGAAAGTGGCATAAAAATTAAGAACCTTATTGAATTCAAATCATTTTTAAGCAAATTGGAACTAGTTATTGAGAAACACAATAAGGATATTTTATGCTTGGATCAGGAATTAGGCGTTCTTCGAAAAAACTGGGAAAAACAACACCTAAAAACCAAAAATTTGCAAAATATTTGTGATAATGCGGCTAGAAAGGAAAGGGGAATAGAAGATAAAAAGGAGCAGTATGAACAAGATGATCACGCAACGCGTATGGGAGTTGCAAATGGCATAAGAAATGCTAAGTAGTTTCTCTAAGGATTTCGGAGAAATATAATGAACATCAATAGCTCAGGTTTAAGTGCCTTATTTTCAGCAAGTGAAGACTTCAATACAGTCTTGCCATCTTCAGATATCGAGGGGATGACTCCTGAAAGCTTTGCAGATGCATTAAAAAATCAAATTAAACAACTGACCAATATGAAAGAAATTGCCGGTCAGTTGAGTGAGGAAGGGGTAGCATCGGAGTTTTCCGCTTTTTTTGGCAATGGTTTGCCGTTAGGCCATGCGATAGAGAAAACGCAAGATATAGAAAGTACCATAGAAGCCCTGGAAAATGTGCTGAATTCCCTGGAAAATGTTGTTACTGACGAAATTAATTTAGAAAACAGATTGCAAGGCTTGATTGAAAAAACGGAAGCATTAAAGACTGAAACATTGGGCTCAGTTGAACTGGAAGAAAAAGTATCGCGTTTAGCGGAAGAATTACAAAAAATACAAGGCATACAGCAGCTTGTGTCACAGCATAATGAGCAGGAAAACACCACTCTCAGCTTTACAGAAGAAACAAAAATACTGGAAAATCAAATAAATCAAATCAGTAAAAATTTGGGATTAGATGAAGAATCTAATCCACTAAATTTAATTGGAAATGCAATACTAACTGAACAAACCGATGGAGCAAAAGTAGAAAAACTTGAGGCGGAATTAGGACAAGAACAAGCTGAAATTGCTGTCAATACCCAAGCAGCCACAATAATACCTGCAATAAAACAGGCGGTTGAGTATGTACAGGTGATGAGTCCTACTATTGCGGGAATAAAACCAGAGATAAATAAAGAAGATTTAGTCGTAAGGCAAATAGTCGAACAAAAAGTACCAGAAAATACTGAGCAAACTGAAACAGATTCACTTTTACAACAAGAAAATGCCTTTGCTAAACCTAGGCAGGATATTCCCGTCATTGCAACCAGACAAAATGAAGGTGCTCAATTATCGCAAGATATAGACTTATTACCCAGTAATGAAAAAACATTACCCCGATTTGCAGCGGATGTAGCCATGTTAAATAAAGCGGTAGTGAATGAAAATGCAGAAACATTACCCGCTATGGGTAAACATTTTGCGCACCCTGAATGGAATAAAGAAATGGGTGAACGGGTATTGTGGATGTATAAGCAAGCGATTCCTGCAGCAGAACTAAAACTTAATCCAAGACATTTGGGCCCCATTAGTATTAGAGTTGATGTAAACCAGGATCAGGCAACAGTTGTCTTTACTGCCCAGCATGCTGCTGTCAAAGAAGCCATTGAAGCGGCTATTCCAAAATTAAGAGAAATGTTTTCAGCTCAGCAGCTTACCTTGACTGATGTGAATGTTTCTCAAGATGATGCAGGACAAAAGCAGTCAAAAGGTTTCAGCCAGATGGCAAACCAGGCAAACGATGAGCGATCTAAAGAATCCGGTGCTTTCGCCCAAAATGAGCAAACCCCGGATTTACTAGATATAGCAGAAGAAATTGAAGCAGGAAGAGCAATTGCCAGTAATGGCATATTAAGTGTTTTCGCCTGAGACCCTGATTCAATAGAACAGGACAGTTGATGGTTTCTTCCCATGCTTGTTTACTGTTTGCAGGCAAAGATAGTAACAAGCAAAATCTTGTAGAATAGTTATTTTAGCTTTTCTTTATAGAAACAAGAGTAGCCAAATATATTTCCAAGCTTTAACTACCCTCACCACTAAAAGTATCATCATTCTTAGTATAAGAGATTAATCCCCAGGTCTTTGGATGTATTAATTTTATGCTTTAGATACGTCTACTATTTGCAGCCTAATCCTTATCATGACAGTCACTCCAAAGATCATTTATCCTTAAATGAAAAATATTATTTATAAGCTAAGATAAACCCGTTGAGCATGGCTTAATAAAAGGGCTTGGGTAGAATGGCACAAAAATGGCATAATGAAACTTTTACTAACGCTTAATTCAGTTTATTTCTTATGTTGCTCAACTTTATTGCAATGGCAGTGGGTTTAATTGTTTTGGTCATTGCTGCTGACAAGTTTGTTGTGGGTGCTGTCACTATTGCCAGAAATTTTGGTATTTCCCCTTTATTGATTGGCCTAACAGTAGTTGGGCTGGGTACATCGGCTCCGGAAATACTGGTCTCAGGTATTGCATCATGGCAGGGAAATCCTGGATTAGCTATCGGTAATGCAATAGGATCCAATATTGCAAATATAGGATTGATTCTTGGCTGTACAGCAGTCATTTCCCCATTAATGTTCAAGTCCGCATTACTGAAGCGGGAATTGCCGGTTTTAATGGGAGTCAGTTTGATTTGTTATCTTCTGTCTTTCGATGGACTGGGCATGATAGATAGCTTGATAATGTTGACTATGCTGGTATTGTTTTTGATCTGGATGATTGCTTTGGCTAAGCAGGAGCAAATAAATAATAGCATAATTGATCCTCTGGAAAAAGAAGTCCTTAATGAAATGCCGGAGGCTATTCCTACAAAAAAAGCTTATTTGTTCTTTGCTTTAGGTTTGATTGGCCTATTAGTAAGCTCCCGAGTTATTGTCTGGGCTGCAGTGAATATTGCTGTGTCTTTTGGTGTCAGTGATTTGCTAATTGGCTTGACCATCGTTGCCTTTGGCACCAGCTTACCTGAATTGGCAGCTTCTATCAGTAGTGTATTAAAAAAAGAAGATGACCTGGCTGTGGGTAATGTGATTGGTTCAAATCTATATAACTTGTTAGCAGTTTATTCATTGCCTGGATTATTAGCACCTGGTTCTGTAGCAGAAAGCGTAATTTACCGTGATTTCCCAGTGATGCTGGTATTTACTGGGGTATTATTTGTTTTAGGTTTTGGACTTAGAAAAGCGGGTCAAATAAATCGATCAGAAGGTTTGGCTTTACTGTTGGCTTTTGGCAGTTACCAGTATTTTATTATCCAAAGTGCAGTAGCATGATTTTTTATAGTTGTGAATGATTTAAATTTAAAGGCATTAGGCCTGGCTGTTATTAAGACAGAATTGCAGGCGGTATCAGCTTTACAAGAAAAAATAAATGAGCAGTTTGTACAGGCCTGTCATTTAATGCTGGAATGTAAAGGACGCGTGGTAGTTACTGGAATGGGTAAATCCGGGCATATTGCCGGAAAAATTGCAGCAACATTGGCCAGCACCGGGACACCGGCTTTTTTTGTTCATCCAGGGGAAGCCAGTCATGGTGACTTAGGCATGATTACACAGCAAGATGTGGTATTAGCACTGTCTTATTCTGGGGAAACGGGCGAGGTTTTGACCATTTTGCCGATTATTAAGCGTATTGCTGTACCCTTTATTGCAATGACAGGAAACCCTGAGTCTTCATTAGCAAAATTTGCTACCGTTCATCTTGATGTTGCCGTTGAGCAAGAAGCCTGCCCCTTGGGTCTTGCACCGACTTCAAGCACAACTGCCGCTTTGGTTATGGGGGATGCATTGGCAGTGTCCATGCTTGAAGCCAAAGGATTTACCCGTGATGACTTTGCGCTTTCGCATCCGGGAGGCAGTCTGGGTAAACGCTTATTATTGATGGTGGGTGATATTATGCACTCGGGGCAGGATGTACCTGCAATAATTGAAACAGCAATCGTAGTTGATGCATTGTTGGAAATGACCGAAAAGAAATTAGGGATGACGGCTGTTATTAATGAGTGTGATCAGGTGGTGGGTATATTTACGGATGGTGATTTACGACGCATGCTGGAAAAAAACCTGGATATTCATAGCACTAAAATTTCAGAGGTCATGACCTTAAGCTGTTCATTGATTGGTTCAGGAATTTTAGCGGCCGAAGCAATGAAAGTAATGCAAGAAAAAAAGATTAACGCATTATTGATTGTGGATGCACATAATAAATTGGTGGGGGCAATAAATATGCATGATTTAGTGCGTGCAGGAATAGTTTGAAAACTCAGCTTAAAGGTTAAAAGAGACAGTGCAGGAAATTATTGAAAAAGCCCGGAATTTGAAGTTATTGATTCTTGATGTTGATGGTGTTTTGACGGATGGTCGATTATTTTTTGATGACCAGGGTAAGGAATATAAATGTTTTCATGCTCGTGATGGGCATGGTATAAAGCTACTAAGGCAATCAGGTGTTGAAGTTGCTGCTATTTCAGGTCGTCGATCAAATTCAGTCGCTATAAGGATGAAAAATTTAGGTGTTGAATATGTTTATCAAGGCCATGAAGATAAAGTGGCCGCGTTTAATGAAATTATTCAGGCATTGTCGATTAAACCAGAACAAGTAGCACATGTTGGAGACGATTTGATTGATTTACCCATTATGACTCGGGTTGGCTTATCTATTGCAGTAAGTGATGCTAATTTTGCGGTTAAAGAATATGCCGATTGGTGTACTGAAACGCCTGGAGGTTTAGGGGCAGTTAGAGAAATTTGCGATTTTATTATGCAATCCCAAGGAACTTTTGAAGCTGTTTTACAAAGCTATATGCAATGAGTGGCCGTTAAATGAGAGTTTTTCTGGTTTTATTTCTTTTAGTAGCAGCAACATGGTTTTTGGCCGATTTTTTTGAGGAAAAAGAAACTAAAAAAATTGCTGTGGCTGACCATAGCCCGGATTATTTTAGTACCGGCTATTACAAAAAAGAAATGGATATTGCCGGCAAAATAAAAAATGAATTAACTGCAGATAAAATGATTCATTATGGTGATGATAATACCACCCATCTTGAAAAACCTGTGATGACTTTATATAACCCCGAGCTTCCTCCTTGGGTGATAAAGGCAGAGCAGGGAATATTAGCAGCTGATGGTGATAATTTGTTATTGTCTGGCAAGGTTTTTATCAGCAGGGCAGGGACAAAAAAACGTCGGCCTTTTAATATTAACACCTCAGAATTAAAAGTAAAATTGTCTATCAGCTATGCTGAAACCAAACAATGGGCAGAAATAATAGATACACCGAATAGAACAGCAGGGGTGGGTATGCAAGCAACATTTAAGCAACCCGTTAAGGTAAAGTTTTTGTCAAGAGTTAAAGGACGATATGAAGTTAATTAAAATAATTATTTTTACTTTGTTATGGCTGTTTATTAATACCGCTTATGCACTGAAAAGTGACGCGGATCAGCCGGTTTATATTGATTCAAATACCGCAAGTTTTAACGATAAAACTCAAATTAGTATCTATACTGGAGATGTCATTACGCAACAGGGTACTTTATATATAACATCAGATAAACTGGTTGTTTACCTTAAAGACGGTGATATTGTGAAGATGGTTTTTACCGGTAAACCGGCAAAATTCAAGCAACTTCCTGGTAAGGGTAAAGAATATATACATGGTGAGGGCTTAACTGGCGAATACTATCCAGATCAAAATAAATTAATTTTAATTGAAGAAGCCGTGGTTTCTCAGGGAGGTAGTCGGTCAGCCAGTCGGAGGATTGTTTATGATAGCAAAAATGCCTTGATCAAAGCAGGAGACAAGTCGTCTGATAGTAAAAGAGTACATTCAGTATTTAAGTCAAAAAAAAATAAAGATGAGAAACCTGTAAGCAAACAGATAACAGAACCCGAAAAAAAATGACAAGATTAAGTGGACTAAATCTGGTTAAAAGCTATAACAATCGTAATGTGGTTGATGATGTCAGTTTATATGTCGATACAGGGGAGGTTGTTGGTTTGTTGGGTCCCAATGGTGCAGGTAAAACAACCAGTTTTTATATGCTGGTGGGGCTAATAAAGGCAGAAAGTGGTGAGATCTTTATTGATGATACGGATATTACCCACTATCCTATGCACAGTCGAGCCAGGTTGGGAGTAGGGTATCTTGCGCAAGAACCTTCAGTTTTTCGCAAACTAACGGTTGCTGAAAATTTACGTGCAGTACTGCAAATTCGGTCTGATCTGACTCAGGGAGAGGCTGAGTTCATGATTGATGAATTACTGGATGAATTTAATATTACCCATTTAAGGGATAATGTGGCTTTAGGGCTTTCCGGAGGGGAGCGCCGTAGGGTTGAAATTGCAAGAGCTTTGGCAACAGATCCGCAATTTATCTTACTTGATGAGCCTTTTGCCGGGGTTGATCCCATTTCTGTTATTGATTTACAAAGTATTATTGCTCATCTCAAGCAACGCGGTATTGGTATTTTAATTACTGAACATAAAGTAAGAGCAACACTGGAAATTTGTGATCGTGCATATATACTTAATGAAGGGAAAGTCATTGCTGAAGGAGGCACTAAAGATATTGTTGAAAATGAAGAAGTCAGAAAAGTCTATTTAGGTGAAAACTTTAGTCTTTAATTTTAATTGATTAAATTTGTAATTACTCGAGCATAAGTATTGAAATGATTTTACACATGATTTTTTTTATCTTTAAGATGCATAGCAAGCTATTTAATTGCTTATGTATTGATGATAAAAAAAGCCGATAAAATGTTAAAATACCTGAGCTTAGATTATATATTGACTTCTCTTTTTGTTTAATGAAACAGTCCTTACAATTACGTATTGGCCAAAGCCTGACAATGACGCCGCAGTTACAGCAGGCGATCAAATTATTGCAATTGTCAACATTGGACTTACAACAAGAAATCCAACAAGCGCTTGAATCAAACATGATGCTTGAAGTTGATGAGGAAGAAGGAACTCGTACCCAGGAAACTATAGAAACAGCAAGCGAAGCACCTGCTACCAGTCAGGATGAAATAACCAGTGAAGGTTCTCAGACAGATCTACCCGATGAATTGCCCGTTGATTCGAATTGGGATGATGTGTTTGAGAATACCCAGCCAATGACTCCTGCTGTTGCAGAAATAGCTGATTTTGAGGTTCAATACAGCCGATCTGTTACATTGATTGAGCACTTGGTGCAACAATTAGATTTAAGTCTGGTTTCAGAAAGAGACCATGCAATTGCTGTTGCCATTATTGATTCAGTGAATACAGACGGATATATTAGCGATTCAATAGAAAGTATCTGCCAGGGATTACAACACCAGCTGGAAGATATTGAGTTGGATGAAATTGAAGCCGTTTTGCACAGAGTTCAAAATTTTGATCCCATTGGCATCGCTGCAAAAGATTTAGCTGATTGTTTATTAATACAATTAAAACATCTTCCTGAGACAGTGCCTTATAGAAATGAGGCAATAGATTTAGTCAGGCGTCATTTGGATATACTTGCAAGCCATGATTTGTCAAGATTAATGAGACGGCTGCGGCTTTCTGAATTTCAATTAAGAGAAGTCATTGCCTTAATTAGAACCCTGGACCCCAAACCCGGCACTCAAATACAAAGCCTCAATTCTGAATATATTGTTCCAGATGTTTTCGTTTTTAAACGAAATGAAAAATGGCGAGTGAATTTAAACCCTGATATTGCTCCAAAATTACGGGTTAATGCGATGTACTCAGGGATGATAAAAAGAGCGGATAACAGTAAGGATAATGCTAGTATGAAAGAGCATCTGCAGGAGGCTCGCTGGTTTATTAAGAGCTTGTATAGCAGAAATGATACATTATTAAGGGTCGCCAGAAGTATTGTTGAAAAGCAGGAAGGCTTTCTGGAGCATGGTGCGATAGCGATGAAGCCAATGGTATTAAGAGATATCGCAGAAGAGCTGGAATTACATGAGTCAACAATTTCACGGGTGACAACACAGAAATATATGCACACACCCAATGGTATAGTAGAATTTAAGTATTTCTTTTCCAGTCATGTCTCGACTGAAAGTGGTGGGGAATGTTCAGCAACTGCTATTCGAGCTTTTATTAAGGAATTAGTTGAGAATGAAAACCAGAAAAAACCATTAAGTGACAGTAAGATAGCTGTATTATTAAAGGAAAAGGGGATTAATGTTGCCAGGCGCACCATAGCCAAGTATCGTGAAGCTATGTCAATTCCATCATCGGGTCAGAGAAAGCGTCTTTTATGATGATGGGTTTAAAAATATTTTTTATGAAGGAGTTTAATTTATGCAAATCAGTGTAACAGGTCATCATGTAGAAGTTACAGATTCATTAAGAGTTTTTGTTAATGAGAAATTTGAAAAGCTTAAGCGGCATTTTGATAATGTCACCGATGTACATGTTATTTTAACGGTAGAAAAATTGGCGCAAAAAGCGGAAGCAACGGTTCAAGTAAGTGGTGCTAAATTATTTGCAGAAGATACACGCGAAGATATGTATCAAGCCATTGATAATATGGTTGATAAGCTGGATCGCCAAATTATAAAACATAAGGAAAAAACCGGAAGTCATCGGTAATATAAGCCAATAGCTCATATGTTTATTGTCCTTAGCTTATGGTTTTTATGGAGCTTTTAATTGTTAGTGGCTATTCTGGTTCAGGGAAAAGTATTGTTTTAGATACTTTAGAAGACTGTGGCTATTACTGTGTTGATAATCTGCCGGTTAGCTTGCTGGAAGGGTTTATTAATCATATTATGGCAGCGGAAAATAAATCTTATTCAAGGACTGCGATAGGTGTTGACGCTAGAAACCCCAGTGAAAGTTTATTGGGGTTTTCTGATAGCCTAAAAGCTATTAAGAGTAAAGGAATTGATTGCGAAGTACTATTTCTACAGGCTGAAGAAAGTGTACTGTTTAAACGCTACAGCGAAACCAGAAGAAAGCACCCTTTATCAAGTGCCTCTGTGTCACTGCCGGAAGCACTTAAAATTGAAAAGAAGTTGTTGAAAACAGTACTTCGGCATGCCAGTGTAGTTATTGATACCAGCCGGACACATATCTACCAATTACGGGAACTGATAAAAAAGCAGATTAAAAAAAAGGATAGGCGGTATTTATCTATACAGTTTCAATCGTTTGCTTACAAGCACGGTATTCCGCTTGATGCAGACTTTGTATTTGATGCACGCTGTTTAGCTAACCCTTATTGGGAGCCTGAATTAAGGACTTATTCAGGTAGAGACGAACCCGTTATTGATTTTTTAAAAAAAACAGAAAGTGCCCAGGCATTATTGCATGATATCTGCTTTTTTCTTGATCAATGGTTGCCCCGTTTTGAGATCGATAATCGCAGTTATCTAACCATTGCAGTGGGCTGCACAGGGGGGCAACATCGCTCTGTTTATCTTGTTGAATCTCTGGTCAGTCATTTTAAGGAAAAAGCATTCAATGTGATTATTCGCCATAGAGAGCTACATTGATGGAGTAAGTGCAGCACAAGACCCATTTTATATTTTTATATATTCACTCATGTCATCATCTACTGAAAATACAGAACAAAAAGACTTATTAAGTCGTGCTATAGCATTATTAGAGCAAGATTCTCAGGTTGAAATCAGAAACTTTATTCATTCATTATATCCAGCAGAAACCGCACATCTTCTTGAATCCTTAGATTTACCAGAAAGAAAAAAAATATGGAATGTGATTCCTCCTAATGTCATGGGGGAGATTTTGATCAGAGTACGTACCGAAGTGGGGCAGGGACTACTCAAAATTACTGACAGAAAAGATTTGATCAAGGCAACGGAAAACCTTGAGTCAGATGATATGGCGGATTTACTGCATGTATTACCCGAACCCTTATTGTCTGAAGTGATGGAAGCAATGGGAGTGCATGAACGAAATAGACTGGAGTCTACCTTAGCTTATGATGAGCATACCGCTGGTGGCCTGATGTCGTTAGATGTATTAACTATTAGAGCTGACGTAACACTTGATGTGGTGACTCGTTTTTTACGTAAACGAAAAATGATGCCCTCTGCTACTGACAGTTTAATTGTTGTTGATCGCCTGGACAGAGTGCAGGGTGTTTTATCCTTATCCAGTTTATTAATCCATGACCCTGAAACAAAAGTTTCAGATGCTATGGATTCAAAGAGAAAAGGAATTCCTTATCAAATGCCAGCTGCCGAAGTCGCCATGATGTTTGAACAACGGCAAATGTTATCTGCGCCGGTAGTCAGAGAAAATGGGCGGCTCATGGGACGTATCACTATTGATGATGTAGTCAATTTAATTAGAGAAGAAGCGGATCACTCGATTATGAGTATGGCGGGTCTGGATGAAGAACAGGATATGTTTGCACCCGTTTTAACCAGTGCTAAACGTCGGGCGGTTTGGCTAGGTGTTAATTTAATCACTGCATTTTTAGCATCATGGGTTATAGGTTTGTTTGAAGCAACATTAGAGCAAATTGTTGCCTTAGCCGTATTAATGCCTATTGTGGCAAGTATGGGTGGAATAGCAGGAAGCCAAACATTAACATTGGTTGTTAGAGGATTGGCATTAAGGCAAGTAAGTGCAGCAAATGCAACTAAATTATTGATTAAAGAGTTGTCTGTCGGGGTTGTTAATGGAGTTTCCTGGGCGGTTATCGTTGCAATTATTGCCAGTATTGCTTTCCAAAGTACCGATTTAGGAATGTTATTGGGTGCCGCATTAGTTATAAACCTGGTGTGCGCTTCGGTTGCAGGCGCAAGTATTCCGTTGATGCTTGATAGGCTGGGTATCGACCCCGCATTAGCAGGCGGTGTGTTATTAACAACAGTAACAGATTGTGTGGGCTTTTTAGCCTTTTTGGGATTGGCCACCATATTTTTACTTTGATTTCTTTTAAATCGCGAGCAACGAATTACCAGTGCGAATTACAAATATGTAATACACAGCCAGTAGTTACATATTAATTCGTAACTGCGCTTAAAGTA